>ENA-OZBR01000850-OZBR01000850.1-human-gut-metagenome-genome-assembly--contig:-NODE-850-length-13021-cov-4.441539_pt1 | contig 13021 bp, 8 predicted proteins | sample MGYA00243981_ERZ653524 | MGnify/ENA primary metagenome ERZ653524 (study PRJEB26926, sample SAMN06165084) | human gut metagenome | biome: ENVO:00009003; feature: ENVO:2100002; material: ENVO:00002003...
AAGTTCGGCTGGAACAGGAAGTCCACGTTGGCGAGCTGGTCGATGGTGAAGCCGGCCTGAATCGCCATGGAAATCACGTTTGCCGCGCCGGAGATATCGGCCTTGGAACAGAACTGGCCGCCCTTGACCTTGCGGGTTTCCGGGTCCCAGGTCAGAATCGACGTGACTGGGGTGGTGGTGAGCATGAAGTCCGGGCGATAATCCTCGGTGAGCGAGGTCTCGCGGACCGTGAGCCCGCGGCGTTCGGCACCGGCGCGGGTCAGGCCGGAGGCGGCGAGCGAGAGATCGTACAGCTGCACGGCGGACGTGGCCTGCGTGCCCATGTACTTCACGGTCGGCGTCTCGATGTTGCGGCCCACCAGCAGGCCCTGGCGCACCGCGTTGGTGGCCAGCGGAATGTAATCGTGCTGGCCGGTGGGGTTGTAGAACACGGTGGCGGAGTCGCCGGCGGCGTACACGCCCGGCGCGGACGCCTGCATGTAGTCGTCGACCACGATCGCGCCGTTCGGCAGCATGTCCACCTTGCCCTTGAGCAGGTCGGTGTTCGGCAGGAAGCCGACGGCCAGAATCGCCATTTCGGCCGTGTACTCGCCCTTTTCGGTGACCACAGTGACGGTGTCGTCGTCATTGTCGCGGAACTCGACCACCTTCTGGCCGAGCGCGAGCGTGACGCCGTGCTCCTCGAACGCGGCCGCCACCTGATCGGTGATGGTCTTATCGAAATTATTGGCCAGCGGGCGATCAAGGCCGTCGACCAGCGTGGTCTTGACGCCGGTGACGCTGAACTGCTCGGCGATTTCCGCGCCGATATAGCCCGACCCGATCACCACTGCCGACTTGGCGGTTTTCGCCTTTTCCTTGATGGCGATGGCGTGATCCCAGTTCTTGCACAGCAGCACATGCGGGCTGTCGATGCCGGGGATCGGCGGGATGACCGGGCGCGAGCCGGTGGTCACGACCAGTTTGTCGAAAGCGAGGGTCTGTTCGGCGGGGTCTCCGGCCTCGTCCAGCGCGCGGTAGGTGAGGGTTCTGGCGTCGAGGTCCACGGACGTCACGTCGGTGCGCATATGCATGGTCGCGCCGGCTTCGGCCAGAGCGGCAGGGGAGGAGTAGAACATTTTCTTCGGGTCGGATACGTGGTCGCCCACCCACAGGGCGATGCCGCAGGAGAGGAAGGACAGCGTACCGTTGCGCTCGAAAACATGGACGGTCCAATCGGGGTGCTCGGCGAGAATCGAGGTTGTGGCGAACGTGCCGGCGTGCGTGCAGCCGATGACGGCGACTGTGGTCATGAATGCTCCTTTGCTTGTGGACATGGCGTCTGATGCCATTGCCCTGAATCGTAGCGTAGAAGTATGGAGAACGCCGTGGCGGCAAATGTGAGGAAGATCACGTTATCGGTTTGATTCGACGGGGGTATGGGATCCGTTGTGCACGGTGATCAAAGTTCGGCTGGGGTGCATTTCACGGAGTCGGCACATGGCTTATGGCAAACTGGACGGTAGCATTTTTTGAATCTTGATTGATTGAGGAGAGTGGCGTGGCTGAGAATCCGGATGACGTGTTGCATGTCGAGGGCGGCAAGCCTTTGAATGGCACGATCAAGGTGCGTGGCGCGAAGAACTTCGTGAGCAAGGCGATGGTCGCCGCGTTGCTGGCACCGGGCAAGTCGGTGCTGAAGAACGTGCCGGAGATTCGTGACGTGCATGTGGTGTCCGATTTGCTACGTCTGCACGGCGTGGACGTGGATGTGGACGGTGCGAACGGCATTGTGACCATCGACGCCTCGCGTGTGCAGCTGGCCGATGTGGCCGACGTGGATACACTGTCCGGTTCGTCGCGCATCCCGATCCTGTTTTCCGGCCCGCTCGTGCACCGTTTGGGTGAAGCGTTCATTCCCGCGTTGGGCGGCTGCGCGATTGGCGGACGTCCGATTGACTTCCATCTGGAGACGCTGCGCAAGCTGGGCGCCACGGTGGACAAGGAACACAAGGACGGCATCCACATCACCGCGCCCAACGGCCTGCACGGCGCGAAGATCCACCTGCCCTACCCGTCGGTGGGCGCCACCGAGCAGACTTTACTGGCGGCCGTGCTGGCCGAGGGCAAGACCGAACTGTCGGGCGCGGCCACTGAGCCGGAGATCATGGATCTGGTGTGCGTGCTGCAGAAGATGGGTGCAATCATTTCTGTGGACGTTGATCGCACCTTCCGCATCGAGGGTGTCAAGGAACTGCAGGGGTACACGCACACGTCGCTGACGGATCGCATCGAGGCGGCGTCCTGGGCGTCCGCCGCGCTCGCCACGCACGGTGACATTTTCGTCAAGGGTGCCACCCAGCCGGAGATGATCACGTTCCTCAACGTGTTCCGCAAGGTGGGCGGCAAATTCGAGGTGACGGACAAGGGCATTCGTTTCTGGCATCCGGGCGGGGACTTGAAGCCCGTGGCGATCGAGACGGACGTGCATCCCGGGTTCATGACCGACTGGCAGCAGCCGCTCGTGGTGGCCCTGACCCAGGCCAACGGCCTGTCGATCGTGCACGAGACCGTGTACGAGAACCGTTTCGGCTTCACCAAGCCGCTGGTCGAGATGGGTGCCACCATCCAGTTGTACCGCGAGTGCCTGGGCTCGCTGCCGTGCCGTTTCCGGCAGCGCAACTACAAGCATTCCGCCGTGATCTTCGGACCGACCCCGCTGACCGGACGCGACATCGACGTGCCGGACCTGCGTGGTGGGTTCAGCCATCTGATCGCGGCCTTGGCCGCGTCAGGCCCCTCGGACGTGCACGGCATCAGCCTGATCGACCGAGGCTATGCCGACTTCCGCGGCAAACTCGAAGCCCTCGGTGCCGACTTCGACTAATTCGGCCGTTCCTCGGCTCCCCTCTTTGAGGGGAGCCGCAATTCTGTTCTACAACAACCCGTCCGCCTCAAGTGCGGCGGCCATGCGGTCGAAGCATTCCTCCAGTAGCGGGTAGGGCATGGCGAAGTTCATACGCACGCAACCGCGCCCGACCTCGCCGCATTCACGGCCGTCTGTCAACGCCACGTTGGCCTTCTTAAAGAAATAGTTGGCCGGGTCGCCGATGCCCAGTGGCGAGAAATCCAGCCACGCGATATACGTGCCCTGCGGCTCCACATAGCGCACCTTGGCGAATCTCGTGCGCATCTGCTCGTTGACCAGCGCGATATTGCGCTCGATATATGCCATCACGCCCTCGAACCATGCCGCGCCGCCGTCATAGGCCGCAGTGGTGGCTATGGCACCGATGGTGGCCGTCTGGTGCTCGGACCATTCCGCGTTCCTCATCCATAGTTCCAGATCGTCCGGATTGGTGAGAATCACCTGCGCGCACTTGGTGCCGGGAATGTTGAACGACTTCGAGGCTGAAGTGGAGGTGAAAGCCTGCATGGCCGTCTGCCGGTTGATTGAGGCGAATGGCACATGCGTGTGGCCTTGGTAGACGAACGGCGCGTGAATCTCATCGGAGAATATACGCACGTCGTACTTGGCGGCCAGATCGGACAATCGCAGCATTTCTTCGCGCGTCAATACCTTGCCGATCGGGTTGTGCGGGTTGCACAGCACGAAGGCATGGCAGCCGTTCGCGAACGCCTGCTCAATGGCGTCGAAATCGAACAGCCATTCATCATTGCGCCCGCTGCTCTCGCCGGCGCCCGCGCACAGCATCGGAATCTCAAGGACCTCCACGCCATACAGACGCGGCACACTTAGGAACGGCATATAGGCCGGAGTCGGTACCACGATGGAGTTACCGGCGCGCACGATCTCGCGCAGGAACACTTCGAACGCCTCCAGCACGTCCGGCACCGGGCGGATGCACGTTGGATCCACCTCCCAGCCGTAGCGGCGCTGCCATGCGGCGCACGAGCGGGCGACCTCCTTCTTCCACGGGTCGGGAATGTAGCCGAGCGCGCCACGTTCAGTAGCCTCTTCGATGGCTTCGGCCACGCACGGTGCCAGACCGTAATCCATCTCGGCGATGAATGCGCCGATGCAGCCGGGGTAACGGGTCCATTTATCCGAACCGACCTGCTCCAGATCCTCGATGGTCGTCACGTCGATGTGATTGGCATCAAAGCAAGAGGTGCCGGCGGTTGTGTTGCTCAAAGTCGTTGACTGGGGAATGTTGTTCATGCTCATAACATGTCATTGTTCCCGGTGCAGAAGGGCTGCTCAACGGTCTGGCTCCCCGAAATCGTGATGGCGCTCGCAAGCTTGCTTATCGCTGTGCGACTACTTGGCACTCAAATATTTGAGTGACGTGCGCTCGAGCTCCTCGAGCAATGAACCAAGCGCGGGGCGATGGTCGCCGGCACGAGTCACGATGCCGACCTCGCGCGCCGCAAAATCGTCGGCAATGGGACAGGCCACCAGATCGCCCTGCAAGTTGATATGCGTATCGAGCGCCGGCACCAGCGAGACGCCCATACCAACCTCGACCAGGTTCTGCGTGGCCCAGTAATCATCCGTGCAGTGGCGGATATCCGGCTTGAATCCGGCACGGGTGGCCAGTTTCACCAAATTTGCGCGGCAGGTGGGGCAGCCGGCGATCCAATGCTCGTCTTTGGCGGCGGACAGCGGCACAGGTTCGCCGGTCTCCTCGAATCGTTTGGCGATGCCGCTGGAGCGGCGCACCAGCAGTCGCATCGGATCGTAACCCAGCGAATGGAAGGTCAGGTCGTCGCCGATGTGCAGGAAGTTCGGGATGCTGCTGTAGCGGAACACGGCGGCGGTATCGGCCTTGCCTTGGGAAATCAGACCGATCGCCTCCGGCGGCTCCATCTGAATCAGGCTCAGCTCGATGTCCGTGAACATACTGAGCTTGACCACGGTACGGGCCGCGATAGTAGAGCAGATTGACGGTGGGGCCACCAAATGCAGGTGATCAAACCGATGATGCCGATAATCCTCGACTTCACGGGCCGCCCGCTCCAGCCGATCGGCGATGGCCTCGCCGTGGCGGGCGAGCATCGAACCGGTGGCGGTGAGTTCCACGCCATGCGAGGTGCGTTGCACCAGAGTCGAACCGCACTGTGCCTCCAGCTTTTTGATCTGCTGGCTGATGGCCGGCTGCGACCAACCCGTGGCCTTGGCCGTGGCGGAGAACGAACCATACTGTTCGATTTGCCACAACGTGACCAATGATTGGGGGTTGAGCGTGGCCATAGGTACCTCTTTCGTGCCTTTTCGTGCCTTTTCGTGCGGTGATTCAATTATGGCCGGGCGGCAGGATGTGGCGTGCGCGCCGATCGTCAGTCCTCGAACTGCTTGGCGAGCGGAACCATCAGCACGGTGAGCACGGCGAACAGGGCGGTGGTGATGAACAGCACGATGGCGACCGGCATTTGGTCGTAGGCCCAGCCGTACACCATCTGGCCGAGCGGCTGGGCGCACATGCTCACGGCCGCGGCCATGGACATCACTTTGCCGGCCATTGCCTCGGGCGTACTGAGCTGGATGGCGGGCACGGCGATGAGATTCGTGAAGCAACTGGCGACCATCGTGCCGCAGGTGAATACGATCAGCACCACGAGTTTGGTCCATGCGTCGACCGGCAGCAGGAACACAATACCCTGTGGGACCATGGCCAGCGTAAGCGTCGCCATCAGCCCCGGCAGCCAGCGCATCGTGAGCTTGGCGGCGAACAGGCCGGCGATGAATGCGCCCGCCACGCCGGAAACACCGATCAGGCCGTCGGCGATGCCGTAGACAGTGGCGTCGAAGCCGAGCACTGTACGAATCGTGTACGGGAAGCCGACGCCGGAATAGCCGATAAGCACAAAGTTGAGCGCCGCCGCGAACAACAGCAGTCTGAACACGTTCGGCCGGTCCTTGATGAGGAATCGCACGCCTGCCTTGAGGTCTTCAAGTGGGGTGGGCAGCTCCTCGTCGCCGCGATCCGGGGCACTGAGGCGGATGAAGCATTCGAGCGCGGCTGCGCCGGCGAAGCTTGCGATGGCGATGATCATCATGAGACGGATGCCGAACATCGCATACAGCACGCCGCCGAGGAAGCTCGGCAGCAGACTGCTTAGTTGTTGGACCTGATTGATCACGGCCATGCCTTGGCGCATGGTGGCCGGGCCGTACTGCCGGAACATCTGGGGGAGTGCGGCCTGCACGGTCGGGGTTTCGAAGGCGCCGAGCACGGCGAGCAGCACCTGCATGGTGGCGATGGCTACGATATGGAAGCCCGTGGTGGCGAAGACGATGGCGCTCGCCAGCACGAGCACGGCGGAGATGGCGTCGAGCGCCACCATGATGGTGCGGCGGTTGACGCGATCGGCCAGCACGCCTCCGAACGGGGAGAGCAGGATGGTCGGCACGATGGAGATGGCCAGCACCGAGGCGAAGATGGTGGCTGAGCCGGTTTCGTCCAGCACCCACATCGACATCGCGAATCGCAGCATCACATTGCCGAACAGCGAGATGCCTTGTCCGGCGACCAGCAGCACGAAGTCGCGGGACAGCAGCGGGCGTTGGGTGGCGGTGCCGGCGATGTCATTCTCGGGTTTCACTGTGCTATTCATTCTGAGCCTTTCTCCGGCTCCCCTGCGAACGTCATCATGCCCTTCGCGGCGACCGTGATGAGCTCGTCATCGAAAATCGGCACGCCGATCGCGTCGAGCATGGTGGCCAAGCAGCGGATGCGATGCTCCATTTCGGGCAGGCTCACCGGGTAGAAATACGGCATCAGCCAATAATTCGGCAGCAACGAAAGCAGCTCTGCGGCCTCGCGCGGATACTCGGTGGGGATGGAGCCATCCTTGACGCCCGCCTCGATCAGCGGCAGGAAGCGTTCGGGCAGATGCTTGCTCCATACCTGCATATTCGCGGCGAACGAAACCGGATCGCTCAGCATCGGCATGGCGGCTCGCATGATCTGCACGTGGTCTTGCTTGGTCATCGAATGCCGCCATAGCACGCGGAACTTTTCGAGGGCGGTAAGGTCAGTGCGATTCATGACGGATTCGTTGAAGTCGTCCTGCATATTGTTGTCTCGGTTGGTGAGCTCTTCGAGGATGGCTTCCTTGGATTTGAAGTGATGGTAGATCGCGCCTTTGGAGAGGTCGCCGAGCTCGTCCACGATGTTCTGGATGGAGGTGTGCTCATAGCCCTGGGCCATGAACAGCCGTTGTGCGGCGTCGAGGATGCGGGTGCGCGTCACCTCGGGGTGAGCGTTACGTGCCATGGTGGCCTCCCTACTGTGCTTGATGTTGCAGATCACTATAGATACCGACCGACGGTATGTATAGCGGTTTCGGCGAGCCTCCAACGATTCCGGCGATTGTCGCCTACCCTTTTTCGCTTGGTATCTTTCGGCTGTGTGCTTGCCCCCGCCAGCAGGGGCAGCATATAGGCATGCCAGGGCGCAAGTGTCGCCGTTCTCAGTATCCTTAGAAGAATGAGTCCTGAAGCCTTAAGTGAACTGATTTCCAGCATTGCCCACAACCTCGTCGCCGCCGGCCAGGCCGGCGCGTTGACCGACGAGCTGATTCCGCCCGTCGACAAGCTCGCCGTGATGCGCCCGAAGGACCGTGCGCATGGCGACTGGGCCTCCAACATCGCCATGCAGCTGGCCAAGAAGGCCGGCATGAAGCCGCGCGATCTGGCCGAGCCGTTCGCCGCCGCGCTCGCTGAAGCCGACGGCATTGCCAAGGTCGAGGTGGCAGGCCCCGGCTTCATCAACATCACGCTTGACTCCGCCTCGGCCGCCGCCGTGGTGGACACCGTACTCGCCGCCGGTGCCGTGACCGACGCCGACAAGCATCTCAACAAGGTCAACGAATACGGCCGCAACGACCATCTGGGCGGCCAGACCCTGAATCTCGAGTTCGTCTCCGCCAACCCCACCGGTCCGATTCACATCGGCGGCACCCGTTGGGCTGCCGTCGGCGATGCCATGGCCCGCGTGCTCGAGGCCAACGGCGCCAAGGTGGTGCGCGAATACTACTTCAACGACCACGGCGAGCAGATCAACCGCTTCGCCAAGTCGCTGGTCGCCGCTTGGGCCGAGGCCAATAACTTGGGTGAGGCCGGCTACCAGACCGAAACCCCGTGCGACGGCTACAAGGGTGCCTACATCAACGAGATCGCCGCCCGTGTTCAGGCCGAAGCCGAGTCCGACGGCGTGGACCTGACCGCACTGGCCCACCAGGATCAGGGCCTGAACGATGACGGTGAACCGCTCGGCGAGGCCGATACCGAAGTGCGCGAGGAATTCCGCAAGCGCGCCGTACCGATGATGTTCGACGAGATTCAGAAGTCCATGAAGGACTTCCGCGTGAACTTCGACGTCTGGTTCCATGAAAACAGCCTGTACGCCGACGGCAAGGTCGACGCCGCCATCGAAGAGCTCAAGTCCCGCGGCGACATCTTCGACAAGGACGGCGCCACTTGGTTTGAATCCACCAAGCACGGCGACGACAAGGACCGTGTGATCATCAAGTCCAATGGTGAGTTCGCCTACTTCGCCGCCGACATCGCCTACTACTGGGACAAGCGCCATCGCGCCGAAAACTCGGCCGACGTGGCCATCTACATGCTTGGCGCGGACCACCACGGCTACATCGGCCGCATGATGGCCATGTGCGCGGCCTTCGGCGATGAGCCCGGCAAGAACATGCAGATTCTCATCGGCCAGCTGGTCAACGTGATGAAGGACGGCAAGCCCGTGCGCATGTCCAAGCGCGCCGGCAACGTCGTGACCATCGACGACCTGGTCTCCGTGGTCGGCGTGGACGCCGCCCGCTACTCGCTGGCCCGCTCCGATTACAACCAGAACTTCGACATCGACTTGGCCCTGCTCGCCTCGCACACCAACGACAACCCGGTGTACTACGTGCAGTACGCGCACGCCCGCTCCAAGAACGTGGACCGCAACGCAGCCGCTGCCGGCATCAGCTACGAGGGTGCCGACCTGGCCCTGCTCGACACCGAGGCCGACGGCGAAGTGCTCGCCGCCCTCGCCCAATTCCCGAGCGTGCTCGCCACTGCGGCCGACGACCGCCAGCCGCACAAGGTGGCCCGTTACCTCGAAGAACTGGCCGCCACCTATCACAAGTGGTACAACGTAGAGCGCGTGGTGCCGATGGCCCTGACCGATCCGGAAACCCGTGGCGACGACGAGGCTCGCAAGGCCTTGGAGATTGCCAAGAACCCGGAGCCGGCCCGTGCCGCCGCCCGCCTGAAGCTCAATGACGCCGTCCAGCAGGTCATCGCCAACGGCCTCGACCTCCTCGGCGTCACCGCCCCCGAAAAGATGTGATTATGCCTATTTCTCCAATTTGGCCGGCCGCTACGGCTGTGAATGCCGAAGGCTCCATCGAATTTCATGGTCGTACCGCCGAATCGCTGCTTGACGAGTTCGGCTCGCCGCTCTATCTCATCGACACTGATGAAGTAGTCGCACGTGCTAGGCACTTCGTGCGCGCTGCCGCCGAAGCATTCAACACCTCCACTACGCACGTGAGCTTTGCCGGCAAGGCGTTCTTGTCCAAAGAAGTCGTGCGATTGGTCACCGAGGCCGGCATGTTTGTGGACACTTGCACGATGGGCGAGATGAAAATCGCCCTCGCCGCTGGCGTTCCCGGACGTCGTCCGGTGCTGCACGGCAACAACAAGTCCGATGAGGAAATCGCGCTGGCCATCGAACAGGGCTTCGCCAAAATCGTGATCGACGAGCCCGACGAGCCGGAGCGCGTTGCTGCCATCGCCCGCAAGCTCGGCAAACGCGCCCGTGTGATGCTGCGCGTCACCGTCGGTGTCCACGCCGGCGGCCACGAGTACATCTCCACTGCTCACGAGGACCAGAAGTTCGGCGTGCCGCTGCTGGCCGCCGGGGCCGACGCCGCCGTGCTCGACGTGCTGAACGACCTCAAAGACGTGACGCCTGCCGCTACCAACGCGCGTATCTCTGCGACGCATTCCCCGGAAAATGGCGCGGAAAAGACCGAGAAATCAGAGCGCGAGCTGCACTACGACGTCAAGTACCCGTACGACCTGAGCCACGAGGAAGTCTCCGACACAGACAAGGCGCTGGCCGCCGCGATGGAAGCCATTGCGGACGGTCCGTCCATCGCCGTGCTCAAGACCATCCTCGCCAACCAGGACGTACTCGAACTGGTCGGAGCCCACTCGCACATCGGCTCCAACATCCACGATGCGGACGCCTTCATTCACGCGGCCAAGCGCATGATGCTGCTGCGCAAGACCCTGTGGGCCACCGACGCCTACATCCTGCCCGAAATCGACCTCGGCGGCGGCTACTCCGTGGCCTACACCGATGGCGAAGATTCAATGGACATTGACGTGGAACTCACTCGCTTGGCGGATGCGGTCAACAGCACCAACCGTGCGCTCGGCATGCCCGCCCCGGCCATCAGCTTCGAGCCCGGCCGCTACATCGTGGCGCCCGCCGGCGTAACCCTGTACCGCGTGGGCACCATCAAGCACGTGCACTTGTCCGATGCCAAAGACAGTGACGGCAACCCGATTGCCGAGCGCGTGTATGTGTCTGTGGATGGCGGCATGTCCGACAACATTCGCCCGGCACTCTACGGTGCCGACTACACCGCGCGTCTGGCGAATCGCACCGGTTCCGCTGAAACGATGCTTGCCCGTGTGTGCGGTATGCACTGCGAATCCGGCGACATCGTGGTTCACGAGGTGCAGTTGCCCGCCGATTTGAAGCGCGGTGACATTCTCGCCGTGCCGGTTACCGGCGCATACGGCCGCACCATGGCCAGCAACTACAACCAAGCGCTGATTCCGGCGGTGGTTGCTGTCAGCGAGTCCGGTGCGCACGTCATGCTCCGCCGCCAGACCGTAGACGACCTACTCAACCTCGACGTCAGCGAGTGATCCACGTGCAGAGGCGAGCGCCTGACAGTCTGTAATGTGCGGCCAAATCCGTCATAATACGAAAAGGACCGTCAGCTTTGATGAGTACTTTCGGTCTGCTGTCGGAAATAATCCGTAAAATAGCGGTGGGATATAGAAAACTTTTTGGAAGGACCCTGAATTGGCTCGCAACAACGAAACCCCGATTCGCGTAGGCCTGCTTGGTGCCGGCACCGTCGGCTCCCAGACCGCCCGCCTGATTGTCGAGCAGAAGGACGAACTGTCCGCTCGTATCGGCCGCCCGATCGAACTGACCGGCGTCGCCTGCCTCGACCCGAAGGAAACCGAGAAGTTCCCGTGGATCGACCAGTCCATCGTCACCACCGATACTTTGAGCGTGGCCACCAACTCGGACATCGTCATCGAGCTCATCGGCGGCACCACCGTGGCCCGCAAGTTCGTGCTTGCCGCCATCGAATCCGGTGCTTCCGTGGTCACCGCCAACAAGGCGCTGCTGGCCAAGTACGGCCCGGAGATCTACTCCGCCGCCGAGGCCAAGGGCGTCGACATCTACTTCGAGGCCGCTGTGGGTGGCGCGATTCCGTTCCTGCGCCCGCTGCGCGAGTCCTTGGTCGGCGACAAGGTGACCAGCATGCTCGGCATCGTCAACGGCACCACCAACTACATCCTCGACGAGATGACCACCAAGGGTCTCCAGTTTGACGACGTGCTCAAGGACGCCCAGGCCAAGGGCTACGCCGAAGCCGACCCGACCGGCGACATCGAAGGCTACGATGCTGCCAACAAGGCCGCCATCATGGCCACCCTCGGCTTCCACACCTCCGTGACCATCGACGATGTGTCCGTTGAGGGCATCACCAAGATCACCGCCGACGACATCGCCGCAGCCACCGCCGAACACAAGGTCATCAAGCTGCTCGCCGTAGTCGAGAACGGCGAGGCCGGCGTCTCCGCCCGCGTCTACCCGGCCCTGATCGACGAGAACCACCCGCTGGCCTCCGTGCACGGCTCCTTCAACGCCGTGTTCGTCAAGGCCGAGGCCGCCGACGACCTCATGTTCTACGGCCGCGGCGCCGGCGGCGCTCCGACCGCCTCCGCCGTCGTGGGCGACGTGGTGACCGAAGCCCGCCACATTGCTGCTGGCTGCACCGGCCCGTCCATCCCGCTGTACAAGAATCTGCCGAAGGCTCCGATTACCGCCTCCAAGGCTGCATTCGCCGTGCGCTTCCTGATTCACGACAAGCCGGGCGTGCTGGCCGCCATCGCCGCTGAGTTCGCCAAGAACGGTGTCTCCATCAACGGTGTGAACCAGGATCTGAAGCCCACCATGACCGACCCCGGCTACGACGGCGAGATCCAGCAGCTGCGCATCGTGACCCACCTGACCGACGAGGAAACCCTGCGCAACACCGTCAAGGCCGTGCAGGCGCTCGACTTCGTCACCGGTGACCCGTCCATCCTGCGCGTGCTGGACTGACACCGTCTAGGCTCCCTCTGATGAGGCGGTCGAACGGCTGCCCGTGAGTTGAAAGCTGAATACCCAAGCTCCCCTGACAAGGGGAGCTCCTTTTTAAGGAACAACCATGAATCCAATCTGCAATAGCGTTCACGTGCGCGTGCCCGCCACGTCCGCCAACCTCGGCTCCGGCTTCGATACCGTGGGTCTGGCGCTCGACTACCATGACGAGCTCACTTTCACGCTCAACGACGACCCGAACGACGGCATTGCCCACGTGATCATCCACGGCGAGGGTGCCGACGCCCTCCCATGCGACGAAACCCACCTCGTGGTCTCCACCTTCCGCCGTGCCTGTGCCACGTTCGGCCTCGGCCGACTCGGCTTCACGCTGGAAGCGACCAACAACATCCCTCAGGCTCGTGGCATGGGCTCTTCCGCCGAGGCCATTGTGGCCGGCATCGCCGCCGCCGCGGCCTTCGCCCAGACCGGTGACCTCAACCGTCCGGCCGTCTTCGATATGGCCGCCCAGATTGAAGGACACCCGGACAATGTGGCCCCGGCTGTGTTCGGTGGCCTGACCGTCTCTTGGGACTTCGAAACCGCAGAAGGCGTCGGCTCGGTCGCCGTTCCTGGTGGTGAACCGCTGCACGGCGGATTCCACGCCGTCAACT
>ENA-OZBR01000854-OZBR01000854.1-human-gut-metagenome-genome-assembly--contig:-NODE-854-length-12975-cov-4.256347_pt1 | contig 12975 bp, 13 predicted proteins | sample MGYA00243981_ERZ653524 | MGnify/ENA primary metagenome ERZ653524 (study PRJEB26926, sample SAMN06165084) | human gut metagenome | biome: ENVO:00009003; feature: ENVO:2100002; material: ENVO:00002003...
GATCTACACTTCTAGCTTCGTCGGCAGCGTCAGATGTGTATAAGAGACAGCAGTTTGGATGTCTTTGATCGCGAAGTAATCGGGTTTATCACCGCTCTTCGGAGCAAACTGTTCTACCACCGGACCATCGTTGAAGGCCACATTATCTTTATAAGCCGATACCAACTTATTCGGGTTCTCAGCCGAAGTTTTCTTAATTAAATTGAATAACGAACTTTCCTTTTCTTCGCCATCGATAATAAAGGTTCCGCCGAAGATCTTATGACGGCAATGCTCAGAGTTCACCTGAGAGAAACCGAACACTTCGCTATCCGTCAGCTTGCGTTGCAGCTTTTCGCTGACTTCCTTCAGGTAAGAGATTTCTTCCTGACTTAATGCCAAACCTTCCTGTTCGTTATAGGCTTCCAGATCATCAATATAAACAATTGGATCCGGTTGTTTACTAATCGTAAAGATTTCCTGGTTCAGTCCATTGTAAATACGCTGCAGCATCGGATCATGATCAGCATCACCCGACTCTACCGGGAAATACTCTTCTATACGACTAATACCGGCCAAACCCATGTTCTGGGTTATTTCAACTGCATTCGTACTCCACGGCGTTATCATTTCACGACGCGGACCAACAAACCAACCGTTCATGGTTTCTGTTTCAACGGGTGTTGCTCCACTGAATAGCCACACCAGTTTCTTTGTGTCTTCTGGTGAAAACGCTTGCTTAGCTTCTACGGCCAGCACCGTTTTAGTTGGAGATTGAAAGAATAGAATCATATATGATCAATTTATAGTTTTAAGTTCTCAAGTTATTAAGCATTTAAGTTCCTGAGTTTTTCAATTCATCCGTTTTAAAAGCACGAAACAAATCAGTTAGAATCATGAATCAACTTGCAAACTCATAAATACATTTATCCGTTGACTCCCTAACTGACAAACTTACCAACTCATAAACTTATCAACTTAAAGTCTGTAACAGACTACAAAGATACGTTTTTTCCGGTAATGAACAGATATATTCCCGGCAAACCCTCCTAAAATATACGAACATTCGAAGGCCTTTCCGTTCAGAAACCAAACAAGCCGTCGGATTCCGAATCATTTTCGTCTTCTTTCCCCACACATTCCAGGAAAAGATCTCCTGTATTACGAATCTGTCCGGCAGGTAATTTTTTCCGTAAAGCTTCCAATTGTTCAGGAGTTTCAAAGCAGACAACCGCCCGATACTGATCGTCTTCTTCTACAAACCAGACACCTGTATATCGGATTCCTTCCAGCAAATGCGTCAAAGAAGAACTGACTTCCGACAAGCCGATCTTACCCCGCAGGAATTTCAAGTATCTGCCCGTTGACAACGGAATACATGTAACGAATAAATCCCATACGCATCTTCCGGAGTTGGCATTTCATAGATTTCCAATGCATATTCTTCCCCATCATATTCCAGATCACGAGCCGTCAGCTTCGTAACTCCATACTCCAGAAACTGTTCCGCTCCGCCATTCATATAACCATACAGTCCGGTTCCGGTAAAAACACGTTCACGCTTCACCGTCATCTCCTGAGCCTCCAAACAGGATATGGATAGACACAGCAAACAAGTCAAAAGCAATCCTTTCATCATCCATTCAGATTTATCTCATGTAAATCGATTTTCTCCGGATTGGCAATACCCAAACCTAACGTTTCAGCCATCTCCAGAAAAGCACGTGCACCTTTCTTTTCCTCTTTCTGTACACCTTCGGCTATACGCTTCTCCAGAATCATCCGATAACCGACCTCATCAACAGCCACCGGATCTGTTCCAGCCAGTATGGAATGATACGGACAAATAAACTGCGGATTGGCAGCTGGTCCACCATCAAAGCAACCTATCATCCCATCCAAAATATTCAATACTACCTTATCTCGTAAAGGAGGGAAAGCACAAACCGAAGCACAAGTATCATTCCACATCTGCCCATGCAAACGGGCAGTATTCGTAATCGAACCAAAAGCCAAGTCTTCATGCAGCCGGTAATCGTTGTTCCCGCATTCTTCAGAATCGGCACATTGATGATTTTCGTCACCATCTCCGTACAGATCTTCGTGAAATAAGAACGGAAAAAGTTTCTTCGTTTCATACCCCCTATCTATTTATGTTTTGAAGTAAAAGTCCAACAAGAATTTATAAACCTACAAACTCAACTATTCAAAAAATGAAATACATACAAAAGTAAAAAAACTATCTGCCAATCCAAAGGGAACAAGCAAAAGGATGCCTGATCGTATAAAGATAGTAAAAAAGCAATCGGAAAGTATATTTTTGACAGCTGTCGAAAAGCTTTTCCATATTAGTCGAAAAGCTTTATCACATATATGATAAAGCTTTATCACAACTGTCAAAAAATTAATAACAAACGAGAATATCATGACAAACCAATAAGTAAAAAAGGAAGAATTCCACCAACAATAAGTAGAATCCAAGTAGAAAATTTGTTGCAATCAAGGATTTACTGTACTTTAGTCGTACAGAATCAAAAAACACATATATATGAAACGCAGATCGTTCATTAAATCATCTATCGGTATTGGTTTGGGCTGGAGTGGTGTACAAGCAGCCGAAAGTGCCGTACATACCGGAAGCGCTTCGCTATCAACCGAAGCCCATCCGCTTAAGCCTAATCCCGCACCGGCCAATAAACCGCATATTATCTTTATTATGACCGACCAGCAACGGGGTGATGCCTTAGGTTGCATGGGAAATCCATATATCCGCACACCGCATCTGGATCAACTAGCCGCCGAAGGTACACTGTTTGTATGCGGTTATACCAGTACGCCCAGTAGTACGCCAGCACGTTCGGGTTTACTGACCGGCTTATCGCCCTGGCATCATGGTATGCTTGGCTACGGAGCTGTGGCTCCTCAATACAAATATGAAATGCCTCAGATGCTTCGAGACTTAGGGTATTACACCTTTGGCATTGGGAAAATGCACTGGAATCCGCAGAACTCGCTGCATGGTTTCCATCAGACGCTCATCGATGAAAGCGGACGTGTCGAATGAAAAGACTTTATCAGCGATTATCGGAAATGGTTCCAACTGCAAGCGACGGGAGAGAATCCGGACAAGACGGGTATTGGCTGGAATGATCACGAAGCCAAAGTTTACCAATTGGATGAACGACTTCATCCAACCACCTGGACCGGACAAACAGCCTGTGAACTGATCCGTCATTACGAATCTCCCCAACCACTGTTCTTGAAAATATCGTTTGCCCGTCCGCACAGTCCGTATGATCCGCCCCAGCGATATCTGGATTTATATAAAGGAAAAGAAATGCCGAAGCCGGCTCATGGAGACTGGTGCCAGCAATATGCCGAACGGAAGAATCCGGAAGATATGCCATCCGATGCTCCGTTTGCCAACTTCGGCGACGAATATGCCCAGAATTCACTCCGACACTATTATGCCAACATCACCTTTATCGATGATCAGATCGGTGAAATTATCCGATGCCTGAAAGAAAAGGATATGTACGACAATACCATCATCTGCTTCACCGCCGACCATGGAGACATGATGGGAGACCATTATCACTGGAGAAAAACCTATCCGTATGAAGGTTCTACCCACATTCCATATATCGTTAAGTGGCCCAAGACGATGGAACGGCAAATTCCAGATGGCAGCCGATTGGATTATCCGGTAGAGTTGCGGGATTTCTTGCCTACTTTCCTGGATCTAGCTGGTGGAAAGATTCCGGAAGATATGGACGGACGTTCGCTGGCAACACTTGTACAAAGCAAACAACCCTCATGGAGAAAGTACATTGACTTGGAGCATTCTACCTGTTATTCCGAGGATAATTATTGGTGTGCCCTGACCGATGGAAAAATGAAATATGTCTGGAACTTACATAATGGTAGCGAGCAGCTGTTCGATCTGAAGAAAGATCCACAGGAACTGCATAACTGTATAAAAGATCAGGCATATACCACCGTAGCCTCTGAAATGCGAACAGCATTGGCAGAACATTTGAAGGAAAGAGGCGACAGCTTCGTAAAAGACGGTGTATTGCAAACACGCCCGAATATGTTGTACAGTCCGAATTTTCCCGGAAAGAAATAATAAAAGAACGGAAAGACAAGGCTACAGTTTTATAAGGTAACGATTTTTATATTTAAATCTTATTAATTGATACCTTATTAACTGAAGCCTTGTTGACTTGTTAACTCCAAAAAAACCACCTATCTTTGCAAATCCATATTATAAACCGATAAAAGTAACAGATGTTAGCATTAGCGGCGAAAGGATTATTGATAGGCATATTGGTTTCCGCACCAATGGGTCCAGTTGGTATGTTATGTATTCAAAGGACACTGAGCAAAGGACGATGGCATGGTTTTGTGACAGGACTAGGAGCCATGGTTTCTGATATCATTTACGCCATGTTAACAAGTCTGGGAATGGGAGTCGTGGTGAACTTTGTAGAAGCCAATCAAGCTCCTTTACAGCTGGCAGGAAGTCTGGTGCTTTCGTTTTTTGGATATTACATATATCAAAGTAATCCGGTCAAGAACTTGCGTAAACAAAAAGAGCGGAAACTTTCGTTTACTCAAGACTTCATTACGGCGTTTCTTTTGACATTCAGTAATGTATTGATCGTATTGCTTTATATCGGCCTCTTTGCCCGATTCGGCTTTATCTTGCCGGATCATTCACTGGGAATGATTATCGGTGGGATTATCTGCATTGGCATTGGAGCCATTAGCTGGTGGTTATTTATAACTTATATAGTATCAAAATTGAGGAAATGGTTTAATGTACGAGGGATATGGCTAATGAACCGGATCGTGGGAAGTACTATTATTATTCTTTCGATCATCGGTATCATTTCTGTTCTGCTGACATATTATATCAAAATTCCACTTATTTAAAATTAAAGAGAGATGAAAAGACTTAAAGTACCTTATTTAGCTGGACTTGACTCACTTGACTTATCTTCCATTGGTTTCTTTATGGAAAGTAAAGCACAACGGGAGTATATCAATGAAATCAATTGGAAAGAATATGGCTACAAACCAATTGTTGTATTTGATATTGCCCGTTCTGATAAATATTTATATCTACGTTATTTCGTAAAAGGTCATTCGATTAAAGCCTGTTTCGACAAAGACGATTCGAGTGTGCATAAAGATAGTTGTGTGGAATTCTTTATGAAGAAGGAAAACGAAGATACCTACATGAACTTCGAGTTTAACTGTATCGGAACGTGCGATGCAGCCCGTAGAATTTCACGCACAGAAAAGACATCTCTTACCCCCGAAGAATATGAATCAATCAAACGACATACTTCGTTGGAAAGAAAAGCATTCAAAGAAAAGACCGGTATTTACGAATGGGAATTACTGGTTGCTATTCCATTAACCGTAATGGGACTTGATTCTAAAGCTATGCCGGAAAAGATCCTCGGAAACTTCTACAAATGTGCGGATGAAACAGAATATCCACACTTCGTCAGTTGGAATCCGATTGATTTACCTGAACCCAATTTCCATTGTCCTGATTTCTTCGGAGAAATATACTTCTAAAAGCACAAACAAGTTTCGCATTTCTTATTTTCTCAATTAAGCAAGGAATGCGAAACTTTCATTTTTCCACTTATTCCCTTCCAACAGATTAGGCATTTATATGAAAAAGCTGGTAAAACATGCTTTTCATACCCGTAGAATTTTTATCTTTGCCTCAACAAAGAAAGAGGAAATGCCTATGAAACGATATTATTGCATAATAGCCTTGGTGATTTTATCTATACTCCCAAGTTATGCCCAAGTAGATTTTGGTGTACGTGCAGGTGGAGCCTATTCTTCTCTTATCCAACGGGTACAAGATGAATATATGTCGGGTGGACGTTTTGGCTGGAGTATTGCCGGACTAATGGACGTACATTTATATAAAGGATTATCTTTCCGTCCGGAAGTTGGATTTGTCAATCAAGGTGGTTCCTATTACTCACAATACAACAATCCGTTAACTTCAGAGTCACACAATAAGTATTCCTATTATTCCATCCAGGTACCTTTGAATTTAGCCTATACGTTTCATATTACAGATATACGGCTTTCCGTTTTTGCCGGACCAGCACTCGACTTTTCCCTCTTTGGAAAAATGCGGACGCATGGTACACAACCTTCTACCAATATTGATTTTGGCAGTAAAGAAAAACCTAATCTGAAAACATTCGATTTAGGTGTAAATATTGGAATGAGCGTTGAATACAGCCGTTTCTTCTTTGCTATCAACAGTGTTACCGGCACATTAGACCGCCGTTCGGCTAAACGAGAAGGAGAATCGAATGTCTTTCAAAACAACGTAACTTTTTCTCTCGGTTATTTTTTCCGGAAAAACTAAACAAAACATTGTATAAAGACTTTGCAACTCTCGGGAATTTCAAAATCAATTCTCGAGAGTTTTGTTTTTATTTCTAACGAGAATCTTTCTTGAATCCCAATAAAACCAAAACCTTCTATCTTCTTATTAGCATTCATAAGAAAATCACTATCTTCGCATATAATAATTATAAACTCAAGCAGACATGAAGAACACTTTATTAGCTTTATCAATAGCTGTTGCCATGACTGGACTTTTTACACAATGTCAATCCTCAGGGAACAACCAACAAACAGAACAAACGGCACTCATCCCTATTCCACAAACCGTAACGTATGCAGAAACTACATTTAAAATATCCCAAGGAACAACAATCGGTTTGGAATCATCCAGCGCAGAATTACTTTCCATTGCTGACTATTTCAATCATAAAGTAAATCCGGCATTGGGATATTCGCTTGAAGTAAAAGAGCAAGGAGATATTCAATTCTCTCTGATCAACAATCCGGATTTAGGGAATGAAGGTTATCATCTGAAAGTAGAAAAACGACAAATCACAATCGAGGCCAACCAGCCTGCCGGAATTTTCTACGGTGTACAAACCTTGTTACAAATGCTCCCCAAAGAAATTCGTAGCCAACAAGTACAGCATGACGTGGAATGGGCAATTGCCGGAGCAGACATAACCGACAAGCCACAATTCCCCTGGCGCGGATTAATGCTGGATGTTAGTCGGCATTGGTTTACGAAAGAAGAAGTCATGCGCTTCATTGACGAACTGGCAGAATACAAAATGAATGTGTTTCATTGGCATCTGACCGACGACCAAGGCTGGCGCATTGAGATTAAATCTCTCCCCAATCTGACAGCCAAAGGAGCTTGGCGAGCTAAACGTGTTGGACAATGGTGGCAACGCGAACCACAACAACCCGACGAGGAAGCAACATACGGAGGCTATTATACGCAAGAAGATATCAAAGACGTATTGGCTTATGCCAAACAACGCTACGTTCGCGTCATTCCGGAGATTGATGTACCGGGACATAGTTTGGCAACCTTGGTTGCTTATCCGGAACTGGCCTGTATGAAAGCACCGAAATATGTTAATGTCGGGAATAAATTCTATGGTGAAGACGAGAATACCTTATGCGCCGGAAAAGAAGAGACATTCGAATTTTTAGACAAGGTATTTACCGAAGTAGCAGCACTCTTTCCTGATGAATATATCCATGTCGGCGGAGATGAGTGCTTCAAAGGCTTTTGGCATAAATGCCCTCGTTGCCAGGCACGCATGAAAGCAGAAAACCTGAAAGATGAAAACGAATTGCAAAGTTATGTCATCCACCGGCTGGAAAGCATATTGAAAGCAAAAGGGAAAAAACTGATCGGCTGGGACGAAATTCTGGAAGGCGGATTAGCTCCTGATGCTACCGTTATGAGTTGGCGAGGCATGGAAGGTGGTATTAAAGCTGCCAAAGCCAATCATCACGTTATCATGACACCAACCCAGCACTGTTATCTGGATTTATGGCAAGGTGAACCTTCTGTTGAACCGGATACTTATTCGATGTGCCGGTTAAGTGATTCCTATCGTTTCAATCCGGTACCCGATAACGTTCCGGCCGAAATGGTTTTAGGAGGACAAGGAAATCTTTGGTCAGAATCGGTTCCGACTTTCCGTCATGCCGAATACATGACTTGGCCGCGCGGTTGGGCTTTGGCAGAAGTATTGTGGAGCGGTCCGGCAAAGACAGACTGGGATGAATTTTGGCCACGTGTGGAGAAACATTTCGAACGGGCAGATGTTGCCGGAATCAATTATGCACGTAGTATGTATAATGCCATCATCACACCGTACAAAGAAAATAATGAATGCCTGATCAAATTGGATTGCGAGTTGAAAGACTCGGATATTTATTATACGTTCGATAATACTGATCCAGACTCATTCTCTCCGAAATACTTCGAACCACTTCGTATTCCGAAGAATGCAACGTGGCTACGAGTTGTCACATACCGAAACGGGAAACCTTCAGGAAAAGTCATCACTCTACGTATTGATGAACTACTGAAACGGATAGAAGGATTAACACCTGTATAGAAAATAGAAAGTCCCTATTTCGCATATTCGGAAGAAATAGGGACTTTCTATTTTATCTATTTATTGAAACAACATCGGAGCAAATTCAGACAAATAAATCCGCCAGTTCCGCCAGATATGTCCACCTTCACTTTCCCGATAAATGTACGGATACTTATGTTGATCAAGCAATGCCCGATATTCTTTATTGGCTTCAAACAAGAAGTCGGTCTTACCAATAGCTATCCAATACAGTTTTGGAGCTTTCGCAAATTGTTTTGCCAGTTTCTCTTCCAAATTCTTATAGATAGGAGAATCAACTTTCTCATTCGGGATAATAGCTGCCGAGAACAGACCTACATAATCAAACATATCCGGATATTCCTTTGATATATGCAGCGAATGATAGCCACCCATCGACAAACCGGCTATGGCACGTGAAGCCTTCTTCTTTTCGACCCGGTAATTACTTTCTACAAACTTGATAATATCAGGGAAAGTAGATTCCATCGTTCCCTCCATTGTCCGAGGTAACTGCGTATAAGGCTTATACAAACCCAAACTGGATTCGCCTGGAGCAGCTTCTTGATCCACATTACCGTTGGGCATAACGACAATCATAGGCTTGGCTTTTCCTTCAGCAATCAGATTGTCCATGATCTGAATAGTCCGACCTAAGGTGATCCAAGCTTCTTCATCGCCACCCATACCGTGCAACAGATAAAGTACCGGATAACGTTTTCCGCTGGTTTCATACCCCGCTGGCGTATAAATGGTAATACGACGGTCGTAACCCAATGACGGACTGTTATACCAACGCTGCGTTACGCTACCATGCGGAACTTTATTCACACTATACAAATCTCCGCATCCACCTTTAATAATAAAGATATTGAAAAGCGAAGCCACATCGCGATTGACATAAACATTATTCGGGTCGATTACATTCTTCAATCCATCTACAATAAATGTGTAATTGTAAAGTTCGGAAGCCAATGGTTCGGGAGTCGTATATTCCCAAACCCCTTTTTCACCTTCCTTCAAATCTGCCACACCGGGAATATCCATTTTCCCATACTGCGTCTCGATTTTCTGTGGAAGAAGAAAATCACCTGTCACTTGTACCTTAACGGCTTTTGGAGCAAAAAACCGGAAAGTAACGCGATTATCCGGATGAATTTCCGGAGAAACAATGTTTTGTCCGCCCCATAATGATTGCTGAGCAAAAGCAACCCACGAAATCAGGGCCAAAAGAATTGATAAACTTGTTTTTTTCATTGTATGTATTATTTAAGTAATGATTATATAAGCCCAATAATGAGTATCGGAAGAGATCGGGCATAAAGACAAGTATCCACTTTGGATCTTACCATTCGTCACAACCAAAGGATACTTCTGGCGCATATCCTTGTCTTTATTCTGTACTTCCCCAGGCAAAGCCTCGTAATCTACAACAAACCACCCGGTATGATTAGCTTCTAAAAACTGTTCCGATAACTGTACGGCCACCATTCCCATCGTTTGCCGCATATTGATTTCCACACAAGGATGAATATTCCACGACAATGAATCCGGCTGGCGATACAACAACATATCAACTCCGATACAACCGGTGTAAAGATAACCGTATATCTCGGATAATACAATTTCCAAAGCCTTTTTTACCTGAATAAAAGTTAAAGATGGAAGATGAGCCAAAATAAAACTTTCCCGCAAAGATTCCGAGCCCAATATATTTCCTGAATAAGCACCTCGTTCGGCTGTTCCGAAGACAGACAACCCTCGATAAGTTACTGCTCCTTTTCCATCCGATTCAAACTCCATGGCCCAATCTTGCTGTTTGTCAAGTGCCGGTTCGATACTGATTTCACCTTGCTTGCGAACGGCTCCTTCAATCCATTGTCGGCCTTTCTCCATCAATTCAGTAGAATAAAGCCATTGAAGTCCTCTTCCGGACGATGAGAACGGAGTCTTCAAGATAAATGGGGGTTGATTTGTTTGCATATATGTCTCTATCTCTCCTACACTCCGGCAAAACACGGGCAAGTCCGGTAAAATCATTTCAGGCAGCAATTCTCTAAGACGTTCTAAAACCTTCCGGGCTGTTTGTCGTCCGGTCAGTTGTTTATATTCACCCAGCCATTCCGGAATAACCAGCTTATGTTTACCTGATTGAAGTAACTTCTTATAATGATGCAAGCTTTGCGGAGAAAGCCCCCACGGTGTTGCTTCATACTCGACGGATTCAGATAAATACCGAAATGATTCGGTCGAAATCACCGAAGGCAATTGTGGAAAAAGTGATCTAAGAACAGAGACATAAGCTTCAGTTTGTGGCAAATCTTCCACCCATACAAGATCGTGAGGCTTGGCATACCACAGAGGAAGACAAGCTAAATCCCGAAACATAATCTGGACTTGACGAGTCGGCGTATAATTCACTTTACCTGAAAGAACTGCCGTTTCATGTCCCGGATTGAAATAATGAATACGAGAAATACACATATATTATATATACAAACAACAACAAAAAGGCACAAAGTCCGAAGCGGAACAAATGCCTCCTTCACTTTGTGCCTTTCCTAATTGACTATGATCTATTTTATTCCAGATTTTCGTCGATAGCCTCAATTTTCTTTACAGTCAATTCCATCTCAGCTTTCAACTTCTCAATCTTACGTTCCATTTCTTTTACCAGACCGCTACCACCTTTAGAAGAGATCGTCAAGAAACCAATGTTGTTTTCGTATGTCTGCAGATCATTCTTCATCCGTTCATAAGTCCGCATCAAACGATCACGTTCAGAATACAATTTACCTTTTCCCTTGCCGGCCATTTCACTGACATTATTCCGATAAGATTTCATCCGACGGTCACGTTGATCTACTTTCAGGCGATCGAACTGAGCATCTACCGCTTCATGGAATGCTTTATAAACTTTATCCTTTTCCTTGAAAGGAACATGTCCAATTTCATTCCATTCTGCAATCCATTCCTTCAACGTTGTGATAGCTTCTTCCGTATCAAGTGACTCATCCATTGTCTTCACTTTCTCGATCAACGCCTTCTTTGCTTCCAGATTTGTCTGTTCTTCCGACTTCTGTGAAGAAACATTCTTATTCTTATTATCAAAGAAATAATCGCAAGCTGTAATGAAGCGTTTCCAAATTGAATCTGAATGCCGGCGTGTTACCTGACCAATTGTCTTCCATTCTTTTTGCAAGGCAATCATCTTTTCGGTAGTACCTTTCCAATCAGTACTGTCTTTCAAAGCTTCGGCCTTTTCACACAATGCCCGTTTCTTCTCCAGATTCTTTTCCATTTCTGCCTTAATAGACTTGTAGAATTCAGTCTTCTTCGTGAAGAACACATCACAAGCAGCACGGAAACGTTCGAATATCTTTGTATTATGTTTCTTCGGAGTAAAGCCTATTGTACGCCACTTCTGCTGTAAGGCCAAGACTTCATTATTCTTTTCATCCCAATCCTTGAATGTCTGCAAAGCAGCATAATCAATACCTTCGATCTCTTCGCAGATAACCGTCTTAGCAACGAGATTTTCTTGTTCTTTTGCTTTCAGATTCTCAAAGTGCTGCTGATGACGCTTGTTGATCACCGTCGAAGCAGCTTTGAAACGGTCCCATAATTCTTCACGCAATTCTTTTGCAACCGGACCAATTTCTCTCCACTGCTGATGCAATTTCTGCAACTGATGGAAAGCTGAAATAATATCCTTTTCATCCTGAAGTTTCTCAACTGCTTCACAAAGCGCCGTCTTCAACTCCAAGTTCTTCTTGAAATCATAATCGCGGAACTGGTTGTTGATCTTGATCAGATCATAGAACGCTTCCGAATAAGTCTGATATTCTTTCCACAATTCGTTAGCATGTTCTTCCGGCACTAACTTGATTTCTTTCCATTTCTGCTGGATATCTTTAAATTCATTATATAGCTTGTTGAAATCATCCTGGCTTTCACAAAGCATCTTCAACTGTTCGATCAGTTGTAATTTGATCTCATAGTTTTCAGCCTTCTGCTTTTCTTCTTCAGCCAGATAAGCTGCTTTCTTTTCTTTATAAGAACCAAGAAGCTCCTTCAGGAAATTTTCTTGTGTGTCTTCTGGTGCTGTAAAATCCTTTTCATCACCACCTTGCTCAACAAATGCCTTTCTCAATTCGTCCACTTCATTTCGACGGATCTTATAATAAGCCTGTTTAAGCGACTCAACTTCGCCTCTGACCGTTTCAATCGGAGCATCGACCAAAGCCTGTAGTCGGTTCAGGATTTCTTCTTTTGTTAATTTACCTGCAGCATTTTCTTCTGCATTATCAGATTCTACAACGGCAGCCTCGGCTGTTACTTCCGGAGTTTCTACCGGTGTGTTCGTTTCATTTAATTTAGCAGCTTCTTCACTTGCTAAATTAGTTTCAAGCTCGTCCTTCATACTTTCCTATATTTAAGTAGGGATAACTACAATTCCATATCTGTCTCTTATACACATCTGACGCTGCCGACGAAGCTAGAA
>ENA-OZBR01000856-OZBR01000856.1-human-gut-metagenome-genome-assembly--contig:-NODE-856-length-12959-cov-4.707920_pt1 | contig 12959 bp, 10 predicted proteins | sample MGYA00243981_ERZ653524 | MGnify/ENA primary metagenome ERZ653524 (study PRJEB26926, sample SAMN06165084) | human gut metagenome | biome: ENVO:00009003; feature: ENVO:2100002; material: ENVO:00002003...
GAACCAAGAGCCTCTGTCGATGCCCGTTTTGGGTATCGGCAGAGGCTCTTTTTTTGTATCTTTTCTGTAAATACCGTTGAAAATCACGCGCTAATACACAGCGTCACTATTAGCGTTTCTGTATAACTATGCCTCTAACCCATATAATTGTTATGAGCGTTATAGAAAAGGTGTAGGTACGCGCTATGATTGACAAACGAATAGGTAAACGAGTAAAACAATGCCGGGAACGCCTCGGAATCTCGCAAGAAGAGCTTGCGGAAAAGACCGGGCTGACTGCAAATTATATTTCTACGGTTGAACGTGGTATGTCGTTTCCTCGCTGTGAGAAATTGATCATTCTTCTCAATGGGCTTGAGGTTTCGGCAGACGCGATTTTCTGTGACGTCCTGGAGCATTCGACAAGCTATAAATCGTCTGAACTCTCGGAGAAACTTGCTTCGTTGTCTCCGCAAGCGCAGAAGCGCATTTTGCAGATGGTTGAGCTGATGATTCAGCAGGAAACGGCAGATAATGGCTGAATCCGTCATGGGCTGTGTGATTTTATCACGCAGCCTTTTTTCTTCCCTTATTTCGACAGAATATTTCATATCTCCGTGCTATACTATGTATCAGAGACATAGAAACAGTCTCTAATACATAGTCAGGAGATGAAAAAGAAAATGAAGACCTGTGCTTTTACCGGGCATCGTCCGCAAAACCTCCCGTTTGGTTTCAATGAGGAAGACGAACGCTGCATAGACCTCAAAAAAACTCTCAGGGAGCAAATCATCAATCTCATCGAAAATGAAGGCGTCACGCACTTTATATCCGGAATGGCAATCGGTGTAGATATGTATGCCGCTGAGATCGTACTGGGACTGAAAGCGTCCTATCCGGGAATTACGCTCGAAAGTGCCATCCCGTGTGAAAGTCAAGCTGCAAAGTGGTCGGAAGCTCTGAGAGATCGGTATTTCGACATTGCGTCCAAGTGTGATAAGGAAACACTGATTCAAACCCATTACTCGCCCGACTGCATGGACAAGCGCAACTGTTATATGGTTGATCATGCGGATGTCCTGATCGCGGTTTGGGATGGAAGCCCCAGCGGAACCGGAAAGACGGTCAGATATGCTCATCAGCAGGGTAAATCTGTTACGGTCATTGACCCGGTTTCCCTTGATGTCACACAAGAATAAGGCAAATAATATCCCCTCTGAATCAAGCATTGTGAAAACCGTAAATTTACTTACGATAGTGAACACACATTGCACTGAACAGTGATTATTGGAAGCGTGTACGGTGTGTGCTGTCCCGTGAACTTTTCCACGGAATGCACTGAGTTTTCACGGCTTCGCAAAATGGAAAGCGCCACCCTACGAACAGTCCCTCGTCGGGAGAAAAATAAATCGCTGGAAACGGGAATGCCCCGGCACTGTGCATCTGGCACAGCGCCGGGGCATTTTTTCCATCACAGGAGGTCATTCAGAAGATTCATGCACTTAACCTTCTGTTGGAGATTTGCACTCCCGTACACATTCAGGGTAAAAGATACGTTCTTATGTCCGAGGATTTCAGAAAGAGACTTTATATCAAACTCCGGTATCTCGATTGCTCTAACTGCGAATGTATGCCGGATCTCATGAAACTTCACTTTCTCCAATCCGTTCCGTTTCAGAAAACGGGTGAAAAACTGGCGATAAGTACGAGGCTCTGTCGGCTTTGTTTTGCCAGTCAAGAAGTAGTGGTTAGGGTTATCCGTGTAGAACTTCTTGATAATGTTCATCAGAAGAGACGGAACAGGAATCGTCCTTGCAGAAGTTTTCGTTTTGGGCGGTCCGATGTGAAGATATGACTCGCCCTTCTTTTTGTCATAGATGCGCTGGACAGTCTTATTGATGCTGATGGTCTTATCCGTCAACGAGATGTCCTTCATCTGCAATCCGCAGAGTTCTCCAATGCGTACTCCGGTAAAAAGTGCAATTAGAATGCCAGCGGTCTTCCTGTTCAAGTTCATGTAGATGCACTGAATCAGCGCTTGCTCCTGATCTTTTGAGAGAGAAACTACCTTCTTAATGCCAAGTTCTTTCGGGTACTCGATGAGATCCCAGTTCAGCAGCGGAATCGCCCTTTCTTTGTACGCGAACTCCATTGAAAGTCTGAGAACGAGGATCACATCCCGGATGGTCTTTACCGTTAGCCCTCCGGTCTTGTCCAACCTACCGGCATCATGGAGATACGAAATGTAGCTCTGGATGTCCGTTTCGGTGATGCTGCCGATCTTACGCTTGCCAAAGTACGGAATAAGATGATTTTCGGCAATCAGCGTAAAGCTGGCATGGGTTGACGGCGTGATCATTGGCTTCTTTTGATTTAGCCAAGTGTTCACAAGCGTCTTAAATTGTGTATTGTTAGTCATATTGACCACCTCCACGAACATTATCCGTTGGAGGGATAATCAAGGCAGTATATTCCTCAAGTAACGGTCTCGAAAAGCGTCCGAAACTCCGGTTTCCGGGCTTTGATGAGTCGTACAGAACTACTCCATTAGGAGAAATAGCGTCTCTAGTGAATCGCACCGATCCGAAATCTAACGCGCCTATTATGATGCTTAGTGCTGGAAATGGCTTTATTATGCAGTCCGAAAAGTATTCCAGAGACAATGCAGGACAGAGCCTCAAAAAATACATTCTCTTGAAACAAGGAGAATTGGCGTATAATCACGGCGCATCTAAGGCTAAACAGTTTGGCTGTTGTTATGAGCTGACTGAGCCAGAAGCACGAATCCCCTATGTGTATCATTGTTTCAAGATCAATGATCACGAATATACACCGTTTATTGCGATGGCACTCAATAACGCAAAAATGGATAAGCAACTAAAACGGCTCGTATCGTCAAGCGTTCGTATGGATGGGCTGCTCAATATCTCCTTTGAAGATTATATGAGCGTGACACTTCATCTCCCTTCGTCCACTGAACAGAAGCACATAGCCGACTTTCTCAAAAAAATAGATGAACGCATCGCTGCACAAGAAAAACTCCTTGCATCCCTCAAGAAGTATAAAAGAGGACTCGTTAAGGCGTTAATTTCTGGTACAGTGGCTTTTGCTTGCAGTGAAAATAAACGCTGGGAAACCGTAAGATTGGCAGAGATTTTTACGATTTCTGCCGGGGGCGATATTGACCGACAAAATAGTTCACCCACATATTCAACGAGTTATCCATATCCAGTGTATGCAAACGCCTTGACTAATAATGGTTTATATGGCTATGCAAACTACTTCAAAGTAGAAGGTGATTCTATTACTGTATCTGGAAGAGGCGAAGTTGGTCATGCGATAGCTCGTCACTGCAAGTATGTTCCGATTGTCCGTCTTCTTTCGTTAGTTCCTAAATACGAAGATGATGTGGATTTCTTTGCTTACATGATCAACGCCACTTCCATTTATATTGAATCGACGGGTGTTCCTCAGTTAACAAGTCCTCAACTCGGTGCAGTGAAAGTATTTCGACCACCCATTTTGGAGCAGAAGAGGATTTCTTCATTGCTGCTGAAAATAGATGCAAAGATAGAGAACGAAGAACGCCTAACATTTTATCTGGAAAAAATCCGGTCATCCATGCTGCAACAGCTCTTTATATAAAAAGCTGTTGCAGTAAACCTGCTCTCGCCTTGCAACACCTATCGAGAACAGCTTGTTGTGATGCAATGTACTTATCTATGCTGTTCATTACCCCAACAAACTGCTCTTGCCTTATTTGATGAGGTACGGGGACAACGAAATTTCTAATACGTTCGAGAGCCAGCTTAGGCTGTCCGTTTTTAGTCTTTGAGGCTTCAATCTGTGACTGAATTAGATCAGACGAAAGTACATGGTAAAGGTATTCGGGATTGATCCCTCTAAAGTTTGTAAAACGATCACAGTTTTCAGTCAAGTTTACTCCATCCAAGTCAGGAGTGATGATATTCAACTTTCCAAGAGTGCCAGCAACAGAAATAATGATGTCACCATTTCTGACTTTATATCGAGTAATTTGCTTTTCGGTGTGGCTCGTGATGAACTGCAAAGTGTCTGAACTTATATATTTTTCACCCATATCCGATACTGTTATATACCGGTACTCAGTAGGACGGGGAGAGAATGTTTCGCCTTTGGGAATGCGTTTTCCACTCAGTACATCACATACTTCATCTATTCTATGACTTACTGCATCATGCAAAAGTGAGTGGCTGCCTTTTTCGGAAAATACAGTTCTTAATAATCCTCTTTTATACTTCTTGAGGGATTCGACTAACGCTCTTTGTTTTTCAATTCTCTGGTCAATTCTCTCAAGGAATGAGGCGATATGCTCTTGCTCGTGAGCTGACGGTAGATTGATTGGCATTGCAAAGAAAGTGTCGTCCTTTATACTCACTCTGTCATGTCTCGCTCCGCTGTCACCGGACATATAAACATACCTATGCCACGCAGAAGATCGAAAATACCATTCAAAGAACGAAGGATTGATCTCCTTCTTAGCTCTAAAGCAAAGGTACAGCGGCGATACAATACCGGCTTCCGCGTATTTATATCTGCTTATAGGACCGTATGGAGCGTCTGCTGATTTTCGCGGATTATATACGAAGTCATTTTCCTCAATGATGTAATATCCGCTGGTGTTGTCACTGTTGGCAATATCCTTGTCAAAGTATTCGCGCTGCGGTATCAAACCTTGTTTTGCAGAATTACAGATAACATTCGTTATTTGTCCATCCGTATTCTTCTTGGTGTTCTTTGTAAATACGGATGATAGTAAAGTAGACTGCCACGGCTCATCAAAGCCCGGAAACCGGAGTTTCGGACGCTTCTCAAGACCGTTACTTGAGGATATATTTGCCATAATTATTTGCCCTCCACATCAAAGGGGAAATCAAGTCCCAGCTCATCGAAAAACGGTTTCAGTTGTGCGTCGATGCCTTTGATCTCAGCCTGAATATTGCGGATTTCTGCTGCAACAGCATTGAGGTCGATTTCCTCTTCCGGCTCAAAGGTATCAACATAGCGAGGAATGTTCAGATTGAATCCGTTCTCTTCAATCTCCTGCATAGTGGCAACATGGGCGTACTTATCGACATCCACACGATGCTCGTAGGTTTCGACGATCTTATCAATGTCGCACTCACGGAGGATATTCTGATTCTTTCCGGCTTCAAAGTCGTTGGACGCATCAATGAAGAGAATGTTATCCGAGTTGCCGTTACGCTCCCGCTTGAGGACAAGAACACATACCGGAATGCCCGTGCCAAAGAAGAGGTTGGCAGGAAGACCGATAACAGCGTCCAGCACATTCAGCTTTTGAATCAGGTGCTTACGGATCACTTCTTCGGCTGCGCCACGGAACAGAACACCGTGAGGCAGCAGAACAACAGCTCGTCCGTCTTCGTCCATGTGGTAAACCATGTGCTGCACAAAAGCAAAGTCAGCCTTGCTCTTAGGCGCAAGTTTGCCGTATTCATTGAAACGCTCGTCCTCCATGAAGTGCATATCAGCAGACCAATTTGCAGAATACGGAGGATTTGCAACCTGAACACGGAACTTCATATCTCCGAAGTAGTCATGCTCAAGTGTATCGCCATTGTAGATATTGAAGTTACGATACGGGATGCCGCGAAGGATCATGTTCATTCGGGCAAGGTTATAGGTCGTCGAGGTCAATTCCTGACCGTAGTAATTACGCACATTTGCATAGTTCTTGAGGCGAAGCAGCAGAGAGCCGGAACCGCAAGTCGGATCGGCTGCGTCCTTAACATCGGTTAAGCCAAGACAAGCAAGGCGGCACAGCAGCTCGGCAGGACCCGAAGGTGTGTAGAACTCACCGGCTTTCTTACCGGCTGTGGCAGCGAATTGACCGATTAGGTACTCGTAGGCATTGCCCAACACATCAATCTTCGTGTCATCCACGCTGAAATTGATCTCGTCCAGCGAAGCAATGATTTTCGCCATGACAGCACTTCTGTCTTTAACGGTATGCCCCAGCTTCGTAGAATCGAGCTGCATATCGGAGAACAATCCGTCAAAGTCTTCCTGCGAATCGTTGCCGATAGTGGATTCCATCAGAGCGTTGATTGCTTTCTGCAAGAACTCAATGTCGAAGGAACGGTTCTCAACCATCTTGACCATCTTGCGGAACAAATACTCCGGTTCGATGATGTAGCCGAGGTCACGCAGAGCCTCTTCTACGATGGCAGCCTTGTATTCATCGTCATTCCAAGCATCCTCGTAGCTGATATTATCGTCTTTGAGAAGATTAACCATGTACTTCTCGGTCTTGTCGGAAAGGTAGTAATAGAAGATCATGCCCAAGATATAGTTCTTGAACTCGTATGCCTCCATGTTACCTCTCAGGGCATTTGCCATCGCCCATAGTTTGTTGCAAAGCTCTTTCTGGTGAGCCTGAATAGAATTATCCATTGTTCTCTCTCCTTATTGGTATTTCTCGGTGTGCTGCCGGATAAATTCGACGATCCGGTTGACCAAAGACCTCTTCTTGAGCAGCGGCATAGGCTTCTCAATACGGTCACGGATGTTTCCTGCATCCATTGTGCCGGAGAACTCATACTCAGAGATGATGTCCGTAAGCATGGAAGAATCAATATCCTCAGTCTTTGCGAAAGCAACGATCTCTTCTCGTTTCGCTTCATTTTCAAAGTCGTTGTATGCAGCGTCAATCTCATCCGCACTTTCAAGACCAACAACGACACGATCCAAGAACGCTTGAAGAATTTCAACCTTGCGAAGCAACTGCGGATTATCCGTCCTGCTCAATTCTTCCTTGATGTGCTTGATGTCGTAGTCCTTCTGCTTCTTGTCATCAAAGTGAATGTTGCGTATCAAGTTCATGATATAGGCAACATTGATACGGTCACTCTCCATGATCTCAATGCAGAAGTCCACATCATTCAGGACAGATACGACTTCTCGATCAGTTTTTTGCCGGGAGTAAAGCATCAGATACTTGCTCTTGTAGTCCTGATACTCCTGCTCGGACATGATGAGCGCATCCTGATCAAAGCTGAACTCAATGAATGTCTGCAAAGATTGGAGGTATTTTGTCAGCTCACGGAAAGTGATGACAAATTTCTTCTGGTCATCCTCGCTCTGCATGGTATCGACGGACTCAGGGTAGAGTGCCACTTCCTTGAGCTTCATAACCATTTCATTGAACTTCTCAACAAAATACTGATAGCCCGGAACGACAATGCCGGAGGTGTCCTGACTCTTGGAGAAGAGCGTCAGTGCGTCATCTGTCCGTTTCTTGAGGTTGCGGTAGCAAATGATGATACCAAACGGTTTCGTTTCTTTCTCGACACGGTTCGTGCGAGAATAGGCTTGCAACAGATCATGATACTTCAAATCCTTGTCCACATACAGCACAGAGAGTTGCTTGCTGTCAAAGCCGGTCAGGAACATATTCACGACGATGAGAATGTCCAGCGACTTAGTTTTCTTTCCTTTGACTCGATCTGAAATATCCTTGTGATACGCAGAGAAGGTGTCGGTAGAGAAATTCGTACCGTACATCTCGTTATAGTCCTTTATGATACGCTCCAAGGCATCTCGGCTATGCTCATCCTTGCCCTCAGCATCTTCGTTCTGCCCATAGGAGAAAATGCCGCTGATGTTCAGATCGTGTTTGATCTTCTTGAAGATGTCGTAGTATTTGACAAGAGCTTCAATAGAGGAAACAGCAAAGATAGCCGTGTACTGACCATTTCTCGTTTTGGCTTTGTGGTTCTGGACGATGTGGTTTGCAATGAGGGACATTCTCTCATCCGACATATAGAGTTCGCCAACATCAATCGCGTCAGCCAATGTCGGATCGTCCCAGTCAAAATCGCCTTCCATCGTCTTTATGTACTCAATATGGAAACCGAGGACATTGTTATCGAAGATAGCATCCTTGATCAAATAGTTATGCAAACATTCCCCAAACAGCATTTCGGTGGTCTGCGTGATCTTGCCCTCCGTCTTTCCGTTCACTTCAAAACGGGGCGTACCGGTAAAGCCAAAGAACTGCGCTTTCTTGAAATGCCGAACAATATCCTTGTGCATATCTCCGAACTGGCTGCGGTGGCATTCGTCAATGATGAAGACAACCTTTTCGTCACGGTATGCGTCCATTACCTTTTCGTATTGAGGACGCTTAACGGCATTTGCCATCTTCTGCATCGTCGTGACAATGAGCTGCCGGTTCTTATCCTTCATTTGCCGCACAAGAATGTCTGTGCGATCTGTGACATCAACAGAGCCAGCCTCAAACTTTTTAAACTCTTCGGTTGTCTGAGAGTCCAAGTCCTTACGGTCAACAAGGAAGATAACCTTCTTGATATTCGGATTAGCTGCGAGAATCTGAGCAGTCTTAAAGGATGTCAGCGTCTTTCCTGCGCCGGTGGTATGCCAGATATAAGCATTGCGATTTGTGAGCGTAGCCTGTCTTATAAGGGCTTCTACGGCATACACCTGATAGGGGCGCATAACCATCAGAATCTTATCCGTATCGTTCAAAATGGTATAGCGTGTCAACATCTTGATGATGTGATCCCTTGCCAGAAAAGAGATTGAGAAGTCCTTCAGGTTGGTAATACGGATGTTGTTGAAATCCGTCCAGAAGAAGGCGAGGCTATACATCAAGTCCCTGTCGGAGTTGGCAAAGTATTTGGTATCAACGCCGTTGGAGACAATGAAAAGCTGAATGAAGTGATATAGCCCGTTATAGGAGTGCTTCTTATAGCGCATGACCTGATTGACCGCCTCTCGAATGTCAATACCTCTGCGCTTTAGCTCGACCTGAATCAACGGCAAGCCATTCACAAGAATCGTCACATCATAGCGGTTGACATACTTTCCTACAACCGTTGTCTGATGCGTTACTTGGAAGATATTCTTGGTATGATCCTGATCGAAGAAAGACAGGTAAACCTTCGTCCCGTCCTCACGCTCAAGGACAAACTTGTCTCTCAGAATTTTTGCACTCTGGAACACGGACTTTCCAAGCATGAGGTTAAAGATACGCTCCCACTCTTTATCGGTGATAGGCGTATCAAGTTTGGGCGCATTGAAGGCTTCAAACTGAACTTTGAAGTTCTCCACCAATGCGTCATAATCAGGAATATCGACTGTGCTGTATTCCTGCTTGTTTAGCTGCTCTATGAATTGCTGCTCAAGAGCCGCTTCGCTTTGGTATGCCATATCTTCATCTCCAATACTTGAGGATCATTTTTGGTTGCCAACCGATCCTCTTTTCGTTGAATGAAATGGTGAAGGTAATATAGAAATATACCCCCACCAGTAAAGTCGTTGTTTTGGTGCCCCTCACGAGCGGATTCGCTTGTGAGGAATCCTGTTTTGGGGCACAAACCATATATAGCAAGTGTATCAGGGCACAGCAAAGCTAGCGGAATGAAGACCTTCGTTGCAGAAGTGAACGTCACCCCGCTTCAACAAAATTAATGCGGGTCACTTCCTGCTTAGTTATGTGTGTTACTTCTTCAGTAACCGGGGTGTCAGATTAACCTCGTCAGCGGGAATCGCTTTGAGCCCCAGTGCTGCCTTCAACCGCTGGAACTCAGGGCTTTTCGCTAACTCAAAGGGAGTCTTTCCGTCGAGTTTGCTGCGTCGAGTGCTGTTAATATGGTTGAGTAGCAGAACAATATCTTGCTGCGTATACGGGTTAAAGCTTTTGCCTCTCGGAAGAACATATCGGATATACTCGTGGTTCTTTTCAATATGAGGCTTCTGCCAGGATGCTTGTGGATCACAGTAGAAAACGTGGGTTCTCCGTTGTCCATCTACTGTGTATTCCATCTCACGGGTATGCTTGAACTCGCTGCCATTGTCAGTCAGAATCACAGGAAACAAAGTCCGGAAGGTTTCTAATCCCAGAACAGATGTTAGCCAATCGAACTGTTCCACGACCGTTTCTGCCTTACCATCCCGCATCAGAAGGATCAGCATGAGGTTCTGCTCTACAAAAAGCATTGTCAGCATTCTTTTGCCCTGCTCCCGGCAGCCTTTCACCGTATCCATCTCCACAATTGTGCCGGGATGCCTTGCCATATAGGCAGTAAAGTCCTCGTAGGTTCGGTTCTGGCGATATTTCTGGTTCAATGCGCCTTCGGTTGGCACCTTCTTTTTCTTGCGAGGGCGGTAGCCTACTTTGCGGCGCAGATCCAGATTTCCAATACTGAGCACACCTTCATCAATGTAGTGGTATAATGTGCGCTGGCTTACCGGGAGCTCTTCTCCATGTTCCGCATAGATATGGGTCAACGGCTGGCCTTTTCGGATTAGCGGCGTCACCAGTGCATCCAAAACTGCCAGATTCTCACCTTGTATATGAGGCTTACTTCGCGCCTGTGCGTATCGGCGTCTGGCAACGGCATCTGCCTGCTGCGCAATGTAGTAAAGCCTATCCATCTTACATCTTCTTCGGTTTGTACACACATTGCATACATATGGTGGTTTTTCGAGCTGCTTACAAGTACCGCTTCGAAAGGCGCTGCAAATGCTCTGGCAGTCTATTTCCTGGCAGGTACAGCATCTGCGGGTGCAATCTGCCTTTCCGCATAGCCCTTTCCTCTTACATCCTGTAGCGTTGTGACAGATCTTTCTGTATGGATGCTCGCCTGAAACCTGTGTGCCATTTCTTCGGATCTCTTCCGATACATGCCGACGACTTTTATAGATTGATTTTGCAATCTCTGTCAGGTTCTTCCTGGCGTAGATTCCCGCCTCTATGGCAATTCTGTCTGATAATGTCATTCGACTCATAGTTCCTGCTTTCCGCAGGAAAGTGACCTTCTTTATTATAGTCTATTTTGCAAAAGTGAACGTCACCTTTTTCCTCGTTTTCTACCACTAAAATGTTACCTTCACCTTTGCAATCTACGCCGATCCTCTTTTTATTTTATCACAGCAACTGTCCGATATAGCGGACTCATTTTCGTCTTATTTCCAATGTCACATCGCCATTATCCGCAATGGACATTTGCATCGTTTTCAAATACTTGTCCACAAACTGTTTCTGTTCCGAAGAACTCATTTCAATTCGAGTCGCTCTTAACGCCTCTGTGAACATCTCGTAGATATTCAGCCGCACCGCCTGGTCTATGTAATGATACATCTCTTTGAACAGTGCGCCGATCTTAATATCCTCTGCATTGCCGGAGTAGAAGTCATCAATGTAGCAATAGAATATACCGGCATTGACAAGTGCGTTCTTCAAATCTGATCCGCAGTTTTCGCGCTCTATCATGACAAGGAACCGAGCCTCCGGTAAAGAAGAAATCAGCCCCCAATAGTCGGAGTCGCTGGACACCAAAATAAAGGAATCCACATTGTTTTTGTAATGCTCCTGACAAGTTCGGGCAATCAGCATCACATCAACCAGAGACTTGTTCTGCTTTACCCGTTCGGTCATCATGTGTTCGACCGGGATGTGGGTAAAACTATTCAGAATACGCCAAGCAGATGCACTATGCACATCATCAAACAGAATGATGGATGCTATCTTTTGTGTGTACTGATAGTCAAGATTCTTGAGCGTAGCGCAGAGCTTGTACGGATCAGAATTTTCACAATCTACCACTACAACAACCTTTTCGCTGCTACCAATAAACTCGTAGATGCTTCCTTTAATGTAACTTCCAGCATCAGAAACTTTACTGTACTCTGTAAAGTAGTCACCGTTCATTTGATAAAGCAGCGTCACGAATTTTTTATCGTTATAGAGCAGATTACCGACATCCTCCGGTTCCCAGTTTATATACATCTGGTAAGGATAAAAGAGTAAATGAGCGTAATAAATATCTGCTGCTGCTTTTGTCCCTTCCTCTTTCAAGCCATCTGGCATGAGAAAGAGGTTTTTTACATACAGCCAATTCAGCCAAAGAGGAAATAGCTTCTTGCAATTATTGATCCGATCAGAAATCAGCTTGTTTATCTCAACGATATGCTGACTTAGCTTCGTGCTGGACTTCTTTATAAAACTAACGCCATCCGCATTTAGTTGTTGAAGGCTATCCTGCGGCACATATTCCGGCATACTGCTGATTGAGAGATAACTAAACTTCATGCGCTCGTTGATATGCTTGAAGTTTCTTTCAATCGCTGTCCTTATGATACACAAATGACGGATTATCCGTGCCGTTTTGTCTGCATCAAGTTTTTCGTATATCTCTATCTTGGGTGCTTCATGCTCATTATCAAAAATGCGTTTCGGAACACCAATCAAATATGCAACCTTAGAAACAATTTCATAGGTGCTGTCTTTGTAGGTGACTCGATCATCTGTGGGAAACGCCGCCGCTTCAACGAGGACATTTTTCTCAGTCACAGCATTCTCAAGGACATCCATATATGCTCCTTTCGCTGAGATTTTTTTCTCTACCTATAACAAAATAGCCGCACGAAGACTCGGACCTATTTCTTGCCCGTTCGCACAGCTTCACATATATCTCCAATGTCACAATCCAAATAGTCGCAAATGCGCAGCAGAACAGAGAGGGCTACATCCTCGTTCTTATTGAGCTTACTCATCGTACCGGGAGACAGTTCTATATCCTTGCGCAAAGTGGATCTCGGGATCTCTCTTTCAATGAGCATTACCCATAATTTCTTATAGCTTATCTTCATAAAAGCACCTCTCTCAAACGTTTATAGTGAGACTCATTATATTATACACCAAACGCTTCAAATTTTCAATATGATGCTCCAAAAATTCAAAATATATTTCAATTTCATGGAGTGCATCACGGAGAAGAAAGCCTGAGCCGATTTATTCATACGGCTCAGGCTTTGATGGTTATTCCAACTCGGTGCTTTTTGCTTTTTCATGCTCCTGTGAGAGTGTCGGGCTGAGGAAATCATCCACATTTGCCTTCAAAGTGTCGATCGACCGAGCTTCCTTTTTGAGCCTGTCTCTTATACACATCTGACGC
>ENA-OZBR01000857-OZBR01000857.1-human-gut-metagenome-genome-assembly--contig:-NODE-857-length-12946-cov-6.510822_pt1 | contig 12946 bp, 11 predicted proteins | sample MGYA00243981_ERZ653524 | MGnify/ENA primary metagenome ERZ653524 (study PRJEB26926, sample SAMN06165084) | human gut metagenome | biome: ENVO:00009003; feature: ENVO:2100002; material: ENVO:00002003...
CTACACTTCTAGCTTCGTCGGCAGCGTCAGATGTGTATAAGAGACAGGCATATACGGACTGAGTGCCGCGTGTATGCTGCTGTTCGCGGTGCTGATGCAGGCGATGAGCACGGTCGTCAGACCGGGACAGACCGCCGCATGGGGCGTGTTCGGCGCGATGCTGCTGCGCGAGGATGCGGGCGGCTATGTGCTGGTGGCTGTTGTATCCTTTGCCGCTGCGGCGGCAATCACCGCGCTGTGCATGCGGTTCAGGATCAGAGAAAACCGGAAAAAGGGCGGGACAGGCAAGCCGGACCCGCAGGAACAGGAGGGAAAAACGACATGAAGAAACGAATACTCAGCATTCTGCTTCTATGCTGTATGGTGCTGACCATGATGCCCGCGACGGTCTTTGCGGCGGATGGAGAGGTTGCCGCACGCGCATCGGAAACGGGCGGCCTGTATGAATACCATGAGGCCTACGGCGCAGACCCGGCAGGGGCATCCGATACTATGATGCCAAAAACGAGGAGCGGGGCAGCCCGTCCCGCTGCCACCCAATACACCTATACGCTGCATTACGATGCCAACGGCGGCAGCGGCGCACCGCCAAGTCAGAGCGAGATTAGTTCGGCATTATCTGTATGGATCCCCATATCAGAAAAAATTCCAACCCGTGACGGATATACATTCAAGGGTTGGGCGGATAGCCCGTATGGGAAGCCGAAATATCTTCGCGAAGAGGGATATTATTGGAATTACCTGATGGTACATCCGTCTTTGAGCGAAACCATCTATGCCGTATGGGAGATACACAATCATAGCTGGGGCGAATGGACCTCCAACGGCAACGGAACGCACACACGCACCTGTACCGCGGACAGCAGCCATACCGAAACAGACAACTGCTCCGGCGGCAAGGCAACCAGCACGGAGAAGGCTGTTTGCGAAACCTGCCATACGGCTTACGGAGAACTTTTGCAGCCTGCCAAAACGGTCATCACCACCCCGCCCACGCTGCGCCTTCCGGCCTATGTCGGCAATGAGTACACCGACAGGGCGCTCAGGGGCGGCGAAGCGAAGGCCGAGAGTACGGACACCGTCGTTCCCGGCACGTTCCGCTTCAAGTATTATGAAGGCGGCAGAGTACACCCGGGCGAAAACCGCATGGTGATCCTCTTTACCCCCGACGATACGGAGGCATACACCACGGCGGAATGTATCCTTACCGTGATGGGGACAAAGCGCACGGTCACAAGAGCCCCGGACGACGCAATCATCACAAACAAGCCCATTGGCACGGCGTTTGAGAATCTGGGGCTTCCTTCCGGCGTCAAGGTAGAGACCAACACCGGCGCGAGCTACAGTCCCGTGCCCGTGACATGGGACGGCTCCACCTATGACCCGCACAAATATGGCGAGCAGATCATTACCGGCGCGCTGCATGTTGAAAAGAGCGGCTTCACGGATGGGCTGGAGCCGACAAACACGGTCAAGGCAACCGCCAGAATAACGCTCATTGACGACCGCGTCTTTACGCCCACGCTGGAGCCGCCCACCTATTCCAAGCAGCTCTACGGCGGAGACCTGTGCTTCCTTGTGTTTGACGATAAATATCTCTCCGGCGGAGCGGCCACGGCGAACGGCGAAACGGTTCCCGGTAAGTTCACGCTGGACAAAGATCAGAAAATATACGGACATTCCTTGACGGCGAGCACGCTATTGCAGGCGGGGCAGCTGCAACTGAAGATCATCTTCACGCCCGACAACCTGAAGCGGTATAACAAGGCGAAATGCACCGTTGATGTGAACGTCGTTCCCCGCACATTCAAGGAGACCAGGGCCGGACACATTACCAATGAAAAATTCGGAACGCCATTTGAGGAGCTGAATCTCTCGGATTCATTCAGCTTTTATGCGGTGGGCGATGAAAAAGATCCCGAGGGAACAGGGATGGACTTCGGTATGAATGTCGTCACCTCATGGGACAGCTCGACCTACGACCCCAATTCGTTTGAGGAGCAGACCATCTACGGCGAAGTCAACCGCGCCGAATTGGCGAAGTATTTCACCATACCCGATGGCACCGACCTCCGAGCCGTGAGAAAGGTTCAGCTGCAGCCTGACCCGGCCGAGACGGAGATCACGCAGCTGCCCGTATTCCGATGGAAGAACGGCGATTTTACGTTGCCCGACAACACCATATTCACATGGCGAAAGCTTCAGGTGGGAACCTACAACGGTGAAGTCGGCACGCTCGTCGGCGGCGTGGCAAAGGTCAAGGGTACGGATACCGTCGCCCCCGGCACGTTCTCCTTCAAGAATGCCCCGCCGTTCTACCTCCGGACTCCGGGCGAACACGATGTGACGGTGATATTCACGCCGGACGACCTGCGTCTCCACAAGCCGACGGAGATTACCATCAAAATAAACGCCGTTAAAAACACCATCAAGGATACCGATGAACCGAACCCCATTACCGATAAGCCGTTCGGCACGCCTTTTGCAGAGCTTGGCTTGCCGGAAGATGTGTGCATCAATGCCGTTGACGGCGCGTGGTGCTGGATCGACGTGACATGGGATGAATCGTCCTATGATGCGGAGTCTGTGGATTGGCAGACCATCATCGGCACGCCGGTGCTCAGCGAAGATGACGGAGACATCTTTCAGCAGCCGGAGCCTGCGGTAACAGCCGCGATTCGGGTGAAGCTTATCGATAACCGACCCCCTATGCCGCCGACAATCGTCGCGGAAAGCCTGCCCGACGGCATGGAAGGCGAGGCTTACAGCAATCGCCTGACCGCCAAGGGTACCGCGCCCATCACATGGAGCATTGTGAGCGGCGTCCTGCCCGGGGGACTTAGCCTAAACGAGGACACAGGAGAGATAAGCGGCACGCCCGCCGGGGAAGGGACCGAGGTCTTTACCGTCATGGCGGTAAACGATTTGGGTGAAGATATTAAGGAGTTTTCCATCACGATAGCCAAGGCTCCTGAGACGGAATACGCCGTCACCGTCAGGGACGACGGTCACGGCACGGGCAGCGCGGATCCCGCCTCGGCGACGGCCGGAACGGAAATCACCCTGACCGCTACGCCAAACGCGGGCTACCATTTTAAGGAGTGGCAGGTTATGAGCGGCGACGTGACGGTAAGGGACGACAAGTTCACTATGCCCGGCAGCGATGTGGAGATCAAGGCCATCTTCGAGGAGGATGCGCCGCCTACGCCCACGGAGTACACCGTCACCTTTGACGGCAACGACGGTACGCCTTCTGTCGGCAGCATGACCACCACCAAGCAGAAGCTGACCTCTCTGCCCGATGCTTCCCGCAGCAAGCACAGCTTCAACGGCTGGTACACCGAAAAGAGCGGCGGCACAAAGATTACGACGGATACCGTGTTCTCTGCAAATACCACCGTCTACGCTCACTGGACGCATACCGGAGACAACAATCCGCCCGTCAACTACTACACGCTGCGCTTTGAAACAGGCGGCGGCAGTGCTATTCCCGGCGTGCGGGAAACGTACAATACCTACATTGATTTGACCAAGTATGTTCCCACTCGGCACGGGTATACCTTTGTCGGCTGGTACAGCGAACAGAGCCTTGTGAACAAGGTCTCAGACATTTATCTGACCGGGGATAGGACTGTGTATGCCGGCTGGCGCGCGGTTACAATCCCGCAGACCGGTGACGGCGGTCAAATGAATTTGTGGAGCACTGCGCTATGTGCATCTTTTGCCGGATGCGTTGCACTGATCGTATGGAAAATCAGGCGGCGGGAGAAAAAATCACTGTAAATCCTCAAAAAGCAAAAGTCTTATCTTCAGGGGCGCGGGCAAATAACCCGCGCTCCATACTATTTCCCAAAAGCAGAAAGGTGGCTGCCCTTTAAAAGGACAGCCACCTTACTTTTCTGAGAGGATAAATCCGTTTGTCAGCCTGCATCGGCGGCAAGAGCCTGGTCGATGAACTTTTGCAGCTTCTCCGCTTGATTTTTTTCCGTGATGGCGCCTACGATGGGTTCGCCCACGATGTTGCCGTTGCGGTCAACCACATAAGTGGTAGGATAGGCAAAGATGTTGGTGGTAAACTTTCCCGCCTCACCATCGGAGTTAAAATACACATTCTGATAGGTAGCGCCCTTCTTGGCCAGTACATCCTTTGCTTCGGAAATTGCCGCTTCGTCGCCGTCCAGCGTGAAGGTGTTGACGCCGATGAGGGAGCCGCCCTTCTCCGCAAGCTCTTTGTTCAGTGCATCCAGCTCGGAAAGCTCGCCCACGCAGGGATTGCAGGTTGTGAACCAGAAATTCACCACGGTGACGGCGTTGGCAGAGAACAGCTCGTCACTTTTCACCGTATTTCCATCCAGGTCCTTGCCCTCAAAGGTGGGGAATTTCTGCATGCTGCCGTCATCGGATTTCTGCATACTGCCGTCATCGGGCGGCGTGGTCGTGTCGTTGCCTGCGGGCACGCTCATAGCGCCATCCGTAGATTCCTGTGCTGCCTCGGGGTACTTTTCCTCAATCATGGTCAGCTTGGTTTCGATGTCGCGGATTTTCTCTGCTTCGCCCTGAATCAGTTTCAGCTCATCCGCTGTAAACTGATCCTTGGCGGATTCAATTGTACTGAGTAGGAAATCACCGTAGTTTTTGCCGTCCTCCTGCATGGTCATGCCCTTGTCGGCTGCCATGAATACCTTTTCCCAAAGGGCTGTGTTCTCCGAGAGAATGGCATTTTCCTGCGCCATCAGATCTTTGTGCATGGCGACCGCTTCCTCGGCATTCTTCGGTTCGCTGCTCATTCCGTCCGCTTTGTCTCCGTTCTTTGTGCCGCAGGCTGTCAAAGACAGCATCATCAGGGCGAGAAGCAGCAGTGCCAGCAATCGGCCGGCCGTATTCGTTCTATTCATTTTCATCTGTTTTGTTTCTCCTTGTTATTATTGTTTATTGTTTTTCTGCGGCTTTTTTTGCCGCTTTTGTTTTATCTTTACCGTCTCCGAAGCCGTAACGGAAGCGCACGGCGCCCGTCGGACAGGTGCGTATGCACATTCCGCAGCGGATGCACTCGGTATGGTTGGGCGCCTTCGTTACGTCCACATCCATCTTGCAGGCTTTGGCGCATTTTCCGCAGGATACACACTTGTTTTTGTCCACCTTTATCTGAAAGAGAGATACCCGGTTGAACAGTGCGTAAAACGCTCCCAGCGGGCAGAGCCACTTGCAGAAGGGGCGGTAGAATATTACGCTCAGCACGATCACTGCAAGCAGGATGCCGAATTTCCATGTAAACAGGCTTCCCAGCGCCGACCGGATACCGGAATTGGCAAGGGACAGCGGGATGGCCCCCTCCAGCACGCCTTGCGGACAGAGGTATTTACAGAAGAACGGGTCGCCCATACCTACATCGTTTACAAGGAACGCCGGCAGCAGGAAAACCATCACCAGCAGTACGGCGTACTTGAGGTATCGCAGGGGCTTGAGTTTCTTTGTGGAGAACTTCTTCGTGGGAATTTTATGCAGCAGTTCCTGAAACCAGCCGAAGGGGCACAGAAAACCGCAGATAAAGCGTCCAAGCAGGACGCCGAGCAAAATGAGAAAGCCTGTGATATAATAGGAAAAACTGAACTTGGAAGAGCCCACTACCGCCTGAAACGCCCCGATGGGACAAGCGCCGGAGGCTGCCGGGCAGGAGTAGCAATTCAGCCCGGGCACACAGACGGTTTTCCCTGCGCCTTGGTACAGTTTGCCCTTGAGAAAGTTCGGCAGGTGCAGGTTGGTCAATAAAGCTGCCCCCGCCTGTATCCAGCCGCGGAAGCGGGACATAATCTGTGACGCGCCTGAAAACTTCTTACCCAATGCCTACACACTCCAGACATAATTTAATCGCTTTGCTCAGTACCGTCGCGGCCTCGCCGCGCCATGCGCCGAAGCACAGCATGGCGATACCCACAACCAGCAACGTGGCCTGCGCCGCTGCTTTTTTTGCACAGCTCAAATTTATCACCCTTTCACTTTTTCTGCCATCATCATAGCACAGGGAAGATAAAATCCCTGTTAAGAACGAAAATTTAATGCAGATCTTATCTGCTTTTGCTATAATAAAGAAAAAGGAAATGAAAAGGGGGACTCTTATGCACCTTTTGGTAATTGAAGATGAACGCGCCCTATGCGAGACGATTGTCCGCAGTTTGCGGCGCTTGGCATACAGTGTGGACTACTGCTACGACGGGGAAAAGGCGCTGGAACTTCTGGGTGTGGAGCGCTACGACTTGGTACTTCTTGATCTGAACCTGCCGGGAAAGGACGGCATGACCGTGCTGCGTGCCTTGCGGCAGACAGACCGCGAGACGCGGGTGCTGATTCTCTCCGCACGCGGCGAGGTGGAGGACAAGGTTGAGGGGTTGGATGCCGGGGCCAACGACTATCTTGCAAAACCCTTTCACTTGGCTGAACTGGAGGCCCGCATCCGCAGCCTGACCTTGCGGCAGTTCACCCAGCAAGCCGTGTTGCTGACCTGCGGGGAGCTGACGTTCGACACACGCTCCCGCACCGCTGCCGTCAACGGGCAGCCCCTGACACTCACACGTAAGGAGACGGGCATTCTGGAATATCTGATGGTGCATCAGGGACGGCCTGTGAGTCAGGAAGAGCTGATGGAGCACGTCTGGGATAACAGCGTGGACAGCTTCAGTAATTCTATCCGGGTTCATATCTCCGCCCTGCGCAAGAAGCTCCGCGCCGCGTTGGGGTTTGACCCCATCCGTAATCGCATCGGCGAAGGCTATTTGATGGGAGGAGAGGAAACATGAAGCGACTTTCCTTGCAGTGGCGCATCACTCTGATGACTGTCCTGCTCATCGGTGTCACCTGTGTTGTCATGAATCTGCTGCTCTGTTCCTCCGGTGTGTACTATATGGACACAATCGCGGACACCTTACAGGGAGGCGACACGGTTATTATGAACAGTGAAGGCGCAGAGAGCTTTAATCCGCAGCTCGTAACGCCCGATGAGGATCTGACCATTGTTGTCAACGGAGCGCAGGGGCGCTTTCGCATGACCAACTGGTATATTACGGCTGTGGTGACACTGCTTAGCGGCGTTCTGGCCTATTTTGTCAGCGGACGCGCCCTCAAGCCGCTGCGCAGCTTTGTGTCTCAGGTGGAGAAGGTGCAGCTGAACAACCTGGCGGATATGAGGATTAACGAGAATGTTCTGCCGGAGTTTCGGCAGCTGAGTTACTCTTTCAATCAGATGCTGGAGCGGTTGGACAACGCCTTTGCCGCCCAGCGGCAGTTCACCGGCAACGCTGCCCACGAGCTGCGCACGCCGCTGGCACTGATGCAGGCGCAGCTGGAGCTGTTCTCCGCGGAGCATCCCGATATGCTGCCGGAAACGGCGAAGTTTCTCGCGCTTTTGCGGGAACAGACGGAGCGACTGACACAGATGACCAAAACGCTGCTTGAAATGAGCAATTTGCAGCAGGTGGCGCGAAACGAGCAGATTCAGCTTGCCCCGATGGTTGAGGAGGTCTTCACAGATCTCGCGCTTTTGGCAGAAAAGCGCAATATTACGCTGGAGATGGAGGGAGACGGCTTCCTCATCGGCAGTGATGCACTGATTTACCGACTGCTTTTTAACCTGACGGAAAATGCAGTCAAGTACAACCGCTCGGGCGGCTCGGTGAAGGTTTCTGTTACGCAGGAGCCGGAAAAGCTTCTGATCCGCGTTTCCGACACCGGCTGCGGCGTCCCGGAGGAATACCAACAGAGCATCTTTCAGCCCTTCTTCCGGGTGGATAAATCCCGCAGCCGGGAGTACGGCGGCGTTGGGCTGGGGCTTTCTTTGGTGTGGGAGATTGCTAATCTCCACGGTGGTTGCGTCCGGGTGGAGGAGAGTTCGAAGAAGGGCACCACGATTGCGGTGGAGCTGCCGGTACAGGGATAAGGCACTCGAAATTTCCGGTGAGCCGTTCGCGGAATACGAACAGATTTAGAAAAAGCAGCGGTTTTGCGATGAACAGAAGGGAAAGTGATGAACACATGAGAATCTTATATGAGCTGTCTTGGTTATGGGAAATGCTGGGCATCGCGCTTGCTGCTACGGCTGTCTGCGTGACTTGTGCCGCACTGATTTGCAAAGCAACGAAGAGGCGGCCCAACAAAAAAATGCTGGCAGTCGTAGGGGTGGCCGCATTTGCCGGTGCAATTCTGGCAGTTATTCTGATTGCGCGGACACCGATGCCGCTTTGAAGATATTTAATCCTTCGGCAGCTTGGCCGACAACACGAAGAAGCTTGCCTGCACAATCCGTGGCCGGAGAATATATAGGCTGTCAAAAAAAACTCATGCTTTCAAGCGATGAAAGCATGAGTTTTTCAGTGTGCCGGTATGGACAGCCGCTGGTGTGGTCGGCTTTTTACCTGCGATTTCATTAAATGTGTCGCTTTTTAAGGAGCAGGGCGAGCGCCGCGAGGCTGCCTGCGCAGAGCGTCAGCCAAAGTGCGGGGGCAAAATCATCGCCCGTTTTGGGGTGGTTCGTCGGGCTTGGGGTTGCGGTTGGCACGGCAGTCGGTACGGCTGTGGGAGCTGCCGTAGGTGTCGCCGTTGGTTCTGCGGTTGGGGTTGCCGTGGGCTCTGCAGTCGGTGTTGCCGTCGGTTCCGCCGTGGGCGTTGCGGTGGGCTCTGCCGTTGGCGTAGCTGTGGGTTCCGCAGTCGGTGTTGCCGTCGGTTCCACGGTGGGGGTTGCCGTCGGCTCCGGGGTCGGGGTCAGCTCGGGCACGGCAATGGTGAAGGTGTTCTTTATGCCCTCATTGGCCAAAGATACGGAAGATAGGGAATGGCTGGCTGCTATGTCATTGCCTGCGTTGTCATGCGAAAGGAAATTTATGGAGCCTGTTACGGCTGTTACTTTATAATTTCCCGGCTCTAACGTGTAGGAAATCAAGAGACTTACACGTGTAGTTGACAGTGCGCTACCATTCGCATCAAATTCTGCATGTGTGAACGCAGGATCCGCGTCGATCACTACGCCCGTCAGCACGGTCGTAGCATTGGTATCCGTATTCGTAACGGTGAAGGACATATCCGCTGACAAAGAAAGGTCGTTAATGGTTATGTTTGGTGATAGTTTGATGCTTGCCGAAGACGACACTGGCGCGAATGAAATGCGCAGCTGCCCGCTTGTAGGCCCCGGCTGTCCCGGCTCTACGCCTACGATCACCACGTCCTCTTGTTGACAGCCTGCCACTGAGAGCAGAGCGAACAGCAGAATGAACACGACTCCGATTTTTATACCCTTGTTTTTCACGGCGTTACCTCCTCATAAATTTGAACGGTGTTTGTTGTGTTTATTATACCATGATATGGTGTGAACGTCAATTGGAATATGCTTAGAATTTATTCGTTTTTATTTTACAGCGGGCAAAATTTTCCGTTGCAGCGGGCAAAACGGTTTTTCTTGCAAATGGGTGTTGCTATCTGCCGTGGGGTATGGTAAAATCAAGCTGTATGACCCGTTCTATAATAAGAAGAACGAGGAAAAAGAGAGGATTGGTTCAAATCATGAAAAATATAAAAAAGCTGCTGGCTGTTCTGCTGACCGCGCTGCTGTGCGTATCTGTGACGGCCTGTGCAAACAACGGCGCTTCAAGCACGGCGGTCGCAACGCTGGAGACATCTTCCACGGCGAGCGAGGGCGAGACCGCAGAGAGTACCGACAAAGACCCTGCGGGCTATGACGATGATATTCAGGGCCTTTGCAAGTATCTTGAAGACTGCAAGGTGGCAGCGGGCGAAAAGGTGCAGATGTCTTACGACGTCATCGGCGCCGAAAACGGCTATAAATATGTATACCGCTACGCAGATTCCGCTGTGCAGCTTGAAGTGTATGAGTTCCCGGCGGAGCTTTCCGAGACCGCTAAGGCGCTTCAGGACGCTGTGCGCGCAGACGGCACGTTTAAGGTGCTGGATAACACCGTGCCGGGTTATCTTTCAAACGACGGCCGCTTCCTTTTGATCTACACCGACGCGAAGTCGGAAAAGGAAGACGCGAATAAAACACACAAGGAGCACGTTCTGGAGTGCTTCAATACGTTTGCGGACGCAAAGGCAAAATAAAAATTATAGGGGGCGGAAAGGCGTGTGCTTTTCCGTCCTTAGTGCTTTCTTATTTTAAAAAATCGGCGGCGGTTAGGCATAAATGGGCATGAAACGCACCGAGAGGGGAGTTATACACCATGAACACACAAGATACCGTGCACCGCAAAAGCGCCGCAGAGCTGCGCATACGGCGCGTGATGGACGCACTGGAGAAAAACAACATGCAGGCGTATTATGCGCCCACGTGTGCGGACGCCGTAAAAATCGCAAAAGAGCTGCTGCAGCCGGGCGATGTGATCTCCTGCGGCGGCAGCGTGACGCTGGATGAGACCGGCGTGATGGATTTAATGCGCTGCGGGGACTATGAATTTTTGGACAGAACAACCGCGAAAACGCCCGAGGAGCGAGAGAAGCTGTACCGCGAGGTGTTTTCCTCTGATGTGTTTTTGACGGGTACAAACGCCGTTACGGAGCACGGAGAGCTCTATAATGTAGACGGCAACGGCAACCGCGTGGCGGCGATGCTGTTCGGCCCGAAAAAGGTGCTGGTTTTTGCGGGGTGTAACAAGATTGTGCGCGATATAGACGACGCCGCAAAACGCGTAAAAAGCTGTGCGACGCCCGCAAATGCCATGCGGTTGAATTTGGACACGCCGTGCACGCACGGGGCGTGTCCCGGCACGGACGGCGAGCTGTGCGCGGGCTGCCGCTCGGAAAATCGCATCTGCGCGATGTACACGGTTTTGGCACGCCAGCGCGTGAAGGGCAGAATTCATGTCATTCTCATCGGTGAGGAGGTCGGTTACTGATATGAAAGAAAAGATACAGGCTTTTATGGCAAAACGACAGGCGAAAGGAAAGCGGTCCTACGAGATCGACATGTGCAACGGTCCGCTGCTGGGCAAAATTCTGCGCTTTGCGGTGCCGCTGATGCTTTCCGGCGTTTTGCAGCTGTTTTTTAACGCGGCGGATATTGTGGTGGTCGGCCGCTTTACCGGCCACACGGCGCTGGCGGCGGTGGGCTCTACCGGCGCGCTTATCAATTTGCTCATCAACGTGTTCGTCGGCCTTTCCATCGGCACAAACGTGCTTGTGGCGCGCTATTACGGCGCACAGGATGCAAAGCAGCTGAGCGAGACCGTACATACCTCTGTGCTGACAAGTCTTGTGAGCGGTGTTATATTGATTGCCGTGGGCGTTGCGTTTGCGGAGCCGCTGCTGACCCTGATGGGCACCCCGGAGGACGTTTTGGGTCAGGCGGCGCTTTACATGCGCATATACTTTGTGGGCATGCCGGCGATGATGCTGTACAACTTCGGCGCGGCGATTTTGCGCTCTGTGGGCGACACAAAACGCCCGCTGTACTTTTTGACCATTGCGGGCGTTGTAAACGTCATTTTGAATCTGTTCCTCGTCATTGTGTTCCATCTCGGCGTGGCGGGTGTTGCCATTGCGACGGTCATTTCGCAGGTGATTTCTGCGGGACTTGTGGCCATCTGCCTGATGAAAACGAACGCTTCTTACCGTTTGGAGCTGCATAAGCTGCATATCTATAAAGATAAGTTTTTCGGCATGATGCGTGTCGGCCTGCCGGCGGGCATGCAGGGCGCGGTGTTCTCCATTTCGAACGTGCTCATTCAGTCCTCTATCAACTCGTTCGGCTCTACCGTTATGGCGGGCAGCACGGCTGCGGCCAACATTGAGGGCTTTGTGTACACTGCGATGAACGCGTTTTACCAGACGGCGCTGTCCTTTACCGGGCAGAACATGGGCGCGAAGAAATACGACCGCGTGGCGAAAATTCTGCGCATCTGCATTTTGTGTGTGACCGTGACGGGCGTTGTGCTCGGCTGCGGCGCGTATTTGCTGGGCACACCTTTACTTTCTATATATACGTCTGACCCGGAGGTTATCCAGTACGGTTTGGAGCGTATGCTCATTGTGTGCGTACCGTACTTCCTTTGCGGCATTATGGACACGCACGTGGGCGTTTTGCGCGGTATGGGGTATTCGATCATGCCGATGATTGTATCGCTTACAGGTGCGTGTGCGCTGCGTGTGGTGTGGATCCTGACGGTCTTCCAGATGCACCGCACGCTGTTTATACTGTTCCTCTCGTACCCGGTGACGTGGGCCGTGACGGCGGCCGCGCATTTTGTGTGCTACCTTATCGTGCACCATAAGATGATGGAAAAGGCGAAAGCGGAGCAGGCCGAGGCGGCAAAAGCATAAAGTATACTCATATATTAAGAAGAAACGCGTTGTGGGATGACCGCAGCGCGTTTCTTCTATATATAACAGAGAAAAGCAGAACCGAAAAACAAAAACGCGTCATCCTATAACTATATATAAGAAGATATAGGGCTGCATTGTAAAGCTTTACGATAACTTCACGGCGGTTTTAAGTGTTTTAAAAACTTTTTTCGGATAAAATCAGAAAGATTATGAGGAGATTCAGAAGTGAAAGGACACTGATGCGCCAGATATATAGGAAGATGTGCTTGAAGCTTTGGGGTACAGAGAGGGGCTTTTGCAACTTTAAGACCACCTTTTCAAAAAGTTTTTCTTGATTTTTTCAAAAAAATTTCGTAAAATAGTTTGCGTAAGCCATGTATATGGACATGTAAATGCAAAAATGCCCATTCGAAGATACACTATATATTGCGTTTAAATCAAGACGCAACATATAGATGTAGTTTTTCGAAAAAAACTTAAAAAAACTTTCAAAAAAGTGTTGACAAAAGGGGTTGTACGTGGTATTATAGTCAAGCGCTCGAGAGAGACGGCAAAAAACCGAAAGCGAAAAGCTGAAAGGAAAGCCGCTTGAAAGAGAGCACAGGACCTTGAAAATTAAACAACGAGA
>ENA-OZBR01000877-OZBR01000877.1-human-gut-metagenome-genome-assembly--contig:-NODE-877-length-12702-cov-7.379379_pt1 | contig 12702 bp, 7 predicted proteins | sample MGYA00243981_ERZ653524 | MGnify/ENA primary metagenome ERZ653524 (study PRJEB26926, sample SAMN06165084) | human gut metagenome | biome: ENVO:00009003; feature: ENVO:2100002; material: ENVO:00002003...
ATCTACACTTCTAGCTTCGTCGGCAGCGTCAGATGTGTATAAGAGACAGGACCGGATCAATTGATACAGATATTTTTGTCTGTCTTATCTGTGTCTCTTCAGCTCCTACAGGAATAACACTTCCCAATATAAACATCATACTCAATGCCATAGCTGTCAATTTCCTCATAATAGCCTCCATTCTTTCATCCATTAATGACTGTTTATTTATTTTGCAACTAAAACTGTCTCAACATTAGCACCATTCATTGTCTTTCCATCTGTAAGCGATGCTGTGCTAATCTTAATAACAGCATTATGTTCTCCTGCTGCAAGCGGATGCTGCAGTTTTACATTAGTTATAGCTTTTCCAGGTTCAACCATATCTGACTTGTATATAGTCTCGCCCGTATCAGATAAAACAATTTCAAATGTAAAGTAGCATGGATTTCCTTCAGGGTTAAACAGATTCATTGTAACATTATCTTTTCCTGCATCTACAGTTATAGATGGATATCCTGGTATCCTTATTCCCTGCTGTCCGCCACTGTAATTACTTCCTGTACCAATTTCACCAGAATCAGAATCAATCGTTGGTGTAAATTTATCATCATTATCTTTATTCTTATCTTTTCTGATAACAAGCACTGCAGCCAGAACAGCAACTGCTACGCACAGTACTATTATTGCTATTATCATAATTTTGTTTTTTGAAATCTTCATTCCAATCCCTCCTGACATTCCGTACAGACTGGTCATAAAACCAGTCTGTACGAATTACTAATTAATCAAACCTTACACTGACCTTAATATTGCTCAAATCATATTTATCAGAAAATGAACCACTTGCATCAAATCTGTAGCATATAGCATCTATATCTTTGCATCCTATGCTGTATGTGTGCGTGATCGTCTGTTTATTTTTCTTCTTAAGATCAAGCTTCTCTCCATGCCATCCATTCCATGACTTGTTAGAATCTTTTCTATATGTAGTGTCTACCTCTGCATATCCGTCATCTACCATTTTAATATAATAACTGATTGTAACAGTCATCGTATTGCAATGCTTCTTTATCTCATTCAGAGATATACCTTCCATATAGATGGAATTAGTTCTTGTATAACCACTTGTTGAAGTTCCTGATGCTCCATCTATGAAGAAATGCAGCTTGACTGGTTCTTCCTTTGAATCATCAGTTACACGATATGAATATGGATGGCTGTAAGTAAATGTCTTATTAAGACTCCAGCTTGCATATAATGTAACCGTTCCTTCACCCGCAAGATTATCAGCAGAAGCTCCCGGTTTATATGTAACCGTTCCGCCATCTTCTACACACCAGCCAAGGAATGTATATCCATATCTTGAAGTCTTTGGAAGTTCGTATTTCTTGTCATATGTAAATACAAGGTCGTTTATTGCATCTCCATCCTTTGTATCAAAATGTACTGTATACTCATTAGCAATCCAAGCTGGATACAAGGTAATTATTTCATTATCTGCTGTTCCAAGTCCACTGATAATTTCATTATCATCATATAACTTGTCTGCTCCTGCCTTTTTTGTCCATCCTGCAAATGTATAACCTGTTCTCTTAAACTGATTATCACTTAATGCTGCTTTATCTGTATACATAAGCTGCATATCCTGCATAGAACCAGTTGTTCCATCACCATATGGAATAAACCGGATAACATAACTGTTTTCCTTCCAGTTTGCTGTGTAACTTCTGTTACCTGTAGAACCTGTTGTAATTACTGGATCCATAGCCGTTCCATCTATACCAGCTCCGCTCCAGCCTATAAATGTATAACCTGTACGCTGTGGTCTCTTAAGAGTTATAACGCTAGTATCAACCTCATATGTTTCAGGATTGTCAGCCTTTCCTCCATCAAGATTATAACTTATAGTATATACATCTTTCTTCCACTGTGCTGTTATAACAATATTGCCAGCAGGCATTACATCTGGAACAGCTTTATCCCAGCCTGTGAATGTATACCCCTTCTTTACCGGAATCTCATTAAAACTAACCTCAGTATTATAATTCTGTGTTATAGAAGCAATTTCACTACCACCATCTGTATTAAAACTGATTGTGTACTGGTTTATCTTCCAGCTTGCAGTATAAGTGACATCTCTGTCTGGCATTGTACCTGCAACATCTTCATTCCATCCTGTAAATGTATAACCAGTTCTTTCCGGATTAATAATATTAATCTTAGTGCCATATTTATAATCGTATTCAACATCCTGCTGTCCATTATTCAGCTTGAGAACAAATCTGTGTACATTTCTCTTGTAGAAATATCTTATAACAGTCGAACCATCTCCTTTTACAATGGCAGTTTCTGTCTCTGGTGAACTAAATCCTTCCATATGCTTAACTTCTGGCGTTACCTGGCTGTCAGTATCAGATGTAAATGCCTGTCTGTCATACAATTCATATGAACCATCAAGCTTTTCAACAAGATGTTCAACAGTATAATTAACCTTATCTGCATCCCACTTTGCATATAAAGTAATATCATATGCCGGCATTGTACCGTCAAATGCTTCTGTACACGCTCTGTCAACATACCAGCCTGCAAATGCATATCCTGCTCTTACAGGAACCGGTGCAATAACATTGCTTCCCCATCTGGCTGTTTTCTTTTCAGTACTTACAGTTCCTCCCATAGAATTAAATGATATGCTGTATGTATTTCTATCATAATGCACCCGGAATATAAGACTTCCATCTGCCGCAACAGTACCAGATGGCAGATCATCTGTAAGATGATAAAGCCTGTTGTCATACTGTTCCTTATCTGCAGTTACATTCTGTCCTGTTGTTCCTTTATTAATTCTGGTCTTATCAAGTTCATATTCTCCTGATTCATTTTCAAGATAATATTTTGTTGTGTATACAACGTCATCTGCTTCTTTCCATACCGCTGTATAAGTTGTATCATTTGCAGGAACTGTCTGTGTGACAGCTGGTTCCCAGCCTTCAAATACATATCCTGCCCTATATGCAACCGGTGTCGGCATAAGAGTTCCATATGTGTATCTTCCTTCTGAAACAACACTGCCTTCTGAAACAAACTTAATATTATATTTATTTCTTGCATAATAATAATTAATTGTTGTGCTTCCATCAGCACTTACTCTCTGTGATAAAGCTGCCGGAGTCATAAATCCGTTTCTTATGTCAGGCTTTGGTGATATCTCTGTATCAGTCTTAGCTGTCTCCTGCTTTGAAGAAGCTGCTGTATACACACCATCTGTTCCTTCCACATAATCAACAACATTATAAGTCATATCAGCTGCTTCCCACTTCGCATATACAATTCTGTCCTCATTAGGCATTACTGACGGAATAGTATATTTCTTTGTAAGTGCTTCATCTGTATACCAGCCTGCAAATGTATAGCCCTGTTTAACAGGATCTCCAGGCTTTGTAATTTCTTTATTGTACTTAGATATTATAGCATCTACAACTGAACCGCCGTTAGTCTGGAATGCTATATAATATCCATCTCTTAAATTATCCCAGTGCAGAGATATCTTTCTTGTTATCGGCTTAGTATTAAAAGAACCCTTCTGACTCTTCCATGTTATTATCATCTCACCATCCTGCTGAGGTTCACTACCAGGATTAACCTCAACTATATTAGTTTCAGGATCATATGAGAACGCCGGATTAGTCATTGTTATAGAAAAATATCTGTCACTGTCATCATAAACCTTAGTAAAATACTCATTATTATTGTCAAGACCTTCTTTCATATCAAGATACTGCATTTCAAAATATGTATCAGGAAGTCTTACAGTCTTAACATCTCTCTTCATCTTGATATCTTTAACAGAATCCTGACCATATGCATAATCGCACACATTTTCAACTACACCAACACTATACAACGGCCATTGCTTCTCAAAAAGTGTAGGATTATAACTAAACGTTCCAGAAAGTGCCTGTGCCAGGAAATTAACCTCCATATACATGCCTATTTCCATGTATATAGCTCCCATTGAGCTTGCTGTTCTGCCCTGCGAAGCTGCATATTTCAACTGATAGTACAGATATCCCCATACCTGGGCATATCCACCAACCTCTGCTGTAAATCCAACACTTGCAAGTTTTGTTGATATAAGGCCTACAGCCACGCTCAGTCTTATTCCTGCCCGTATTCCTATTGTTCCTATTGCATATACCGAGAACTCATACTGTTCTTCGCTTAAATCAATAGAATCACTTGTAACCTTTCTGTCAAATACCATAATGCTGTAAACATATCTCTTGGCATTCTTATACCAGTAAGTCATACCCATTGATATATTAACATTAGCAGAAACAACGAATTCAACCTTAAACTCAATATCAATAATTCCAATAACCCTTACATGTGACTCTGTTAACGACTTACTGTATAATTCAACCCAGTCAGCCTCATCATCAAGCATATCAGAATATCTTTCAGCAAGACTCTTCGCAACAGATATCTCGCTGTCATCATCAGAATCCTTCATATCTTCAAGCCTTATAGATAAATCCGACTTGTCAGATATATAAGTAGTTCCGATTTCCATCATATTCTTAAGCTCTTCTGCTATTCCATTAATCACTTCATCAAGTTTAGAAGAACTTTCGTCATCATCATCTTCTTCAGCAGTTCTTACATTAACATTGAAATCAATTCCAGTGTAATCATACAGATCTAATGAAACCGCAACGCGGTAGTCATCAATATATGGGAATATGCCCCATACTTTCCATATAGCCTTACCACTTACATTAATATTAATCTTAACTTCCTGCTCAAATGTTGCTGATACAATTACCTTCATATTAGAGAATGAAATCTCTACACCAATATCAAGAGCAAGTCTTAATCCACTTACATTCTCAAAATGTTTTAAATCAGTTGAAAGGTTAGCTCTTACATGGTCAAGCTTTACTTCCGGTTTCTTGCTGCTATATAATTCAACATTGCCCTGAGCCTTATCTGGAAGATAAGTTATATCCTGCGGAACAATGCTGATATTGGCATCCATAGTATCAGACAGATATTCCTGAAGTTCCTGATAAGAATTCGTTCTTACAACAGCCTGTGCAACCTCATCTACAACACTCTGTGCAAATCCACTGTCAACAGCCTGCTGCTCAACGCTCTGTTCAATGCCACTGATATCCTGATTCTGTAATATACTTTCACCACTCACATTATCAGTCTGATATACATCCATGGCTGCCTGAACTTCATCCCATGTCACATTCTTATATGTGATTACATAATCAGCATTATTAGTTGAAACATTTGTTATAACAGCATACTGTATATCATCATTTCCAGTTGCATACAGAGCAAGATAATCGCCTGTATCAACTGTTGTATCTTCATCAAGTCCAAGTCCTGCTCCAAGACTGTCACTGTCATATGACATTTTATTCTTTGTAATTGTTATGCTGTCATTATCAGGATCATTATCCTTATCATCAGCTACATTAACAGGAAGAACATCAGGAACAAAGAGTATCTCCTCTGCTGCCATACCCCTGTAGGAATATTCATTCCCCTTAGCTGATGTAATCTCAAAGAACGAAACATCATCATCAGATATAACACTGCCATCTAACTGTGGCACAACATCTCCGTCATATACTGCAATCTTGTCTCCTGCATTAAGTGTACTGTCCGAATATGTAAAGCTTCCTGTAGTTTTAACAGCTTCCTGACTTATTGTACCATCCTGTCCTACAGTCATTACCGTCACAGATATTCTGTCAGCCTTCTCTCCGTTAACATAAAGATTACTTAAGCTTCCTGACTTTATGTACTTAATGTCATCCCTAAGATTCACATTAGTTACATCCGGCTTATAAACTGTAAAATCATATTCTCTTATTGTCTGGTCATAGCCTGTGAAATACAGCCTGTCATCTGAAAGTTCAAGACGGTAGCCACAACCTTCCTGCCATGTGCCATTGCATTTTATTATAAATGTATACGCTCCATCATCTAATACACTTCCGGCTGTAACATCTATTGAAGTATTCTCAGAAGAATCGCTTACATTCTTAACTGATACTTTATTCTTTACTTCTTCTTTAGTTAACCTTCCGCTCTTATCAGTTACCGTAATTGTAAAATCATTTGCATCAACATCATAACTTCTTGCGTATGTATCTATACTGACTGTCTTAAGATCCTGACCGTCAACCCATGATGCATATAATACAACATCACTTAAAAGTCTGTCTGTACTGGCAACATAATCTGTACAGTCCGCATCATAACACCATCCCAAAAATGTTGAGCCTGCCTTGCCCGGAACCGGAAGATCTGAAAGCTTTGTTCCCGCCTCATACACTGAGTTATCAAGTTCTGCTGCATGCCCTTGCTCATCTTTATCATCAGTATAAAGTGTTCCGCCATTAGTTTCATACTTAATATTATATTTTGTTGTTTCAAATGAAATATCAAAAGTAAGATTATCTGTGTATATTCCTGCATATTTAGGAATTTCCTGTAATCTTGTCATATATTTTCTTGTCTTGTCACTGCCTGTTGCTGTAAGCTCTGTTATTACTGAATTATTAGTAAGAGACAGCTTACTCTCTTCATTATATAATTCATATCCCAGCTTTACATCTCCATTCAGAAGATTCCATTCATTCTTAGAATAAACAGATACACTTACTTTATCTTTCTCATACAGTCCGCCTGCATGTCCCGATACTGTAAGATTCGTCTTGTCAGCATCTACGCTTTCAGGTATGTCAATGTAATAATAACGCTCAATCCATTTTGCATAAAGAACTACAACTCCTGTGTAATTCTCTTCTGAAATCTCCGTCACAGGACTACCTGTCATTTCTTTATTATCATACCATCCTCCAAACTCATACCCCTGATTGACAATATCATCCTTATCCGGTAATTGCTCTGCCGGATATTTGTCTGGTGCATTATAGCCACTGACATAATGACCACCGTTAAGCTGGTAATCAATCTCCTTCAACTGGGACAGCTCATCATATGAAGACTGATTCCCTTCTGCATAATACATGCCCGGTATTGCTGCAGCAAGAATTGCAGAACATAAAAGTATACTCAAAAACCTCTTCATCCAAACGCCTCCTTTATGTTATAACCACATATACTGATATTTAGTTTTCCGTCTGCTATATATTGTAGTTATAATACCTTATTAAAAGACATTTGTGAGGTTACTTGCGTGAATTACAAGTTTTTTGACATGAACGATTAGATTTATATATAGAAATTTAGTCTCATGCAATATATAATTAATCAAGAGATAATTTACATACTAAGCTTTAATGAGGAAAATACTATGAAAATTGCTATATGTGACGATAATGAAGCTGAATTAAACAGAATTAGAGAACTGTTAGAAATATACGCCTGTGATAAAGGTCAGAAATTTTTTATAAAATGTTTCACAAGCAGTGTTGAACTGGCATCAACTGCTGAATTTGAGAAATATGACATATATTTTCTCGATATAATTATGCCAGTAATGGACGGCATTAATCTGGCAAGGGAAATCCGTGCCTTTGACAGATTTTCACCTGTAATCTTTCTGACATCATCGCCTGAATTTGCTGTAGAAAGCTACACAGTCAAAGCATTTAATTATCTTCTTAAACCCATAATTAAAGAAGCATTATATGATACACTGGATGATATTATTGATACATTTCATAAGGAACGCAATGATACATATATTATAAAGAATAATTCAGGTATACATAAAATATACTTATCAGATATTATGTATGCTGAAGCTCTTAACCGGAAAGTAATATTATACCTTTCAGACAACGAGCAGGTAATTTCGACAGACGTATTCTCATCTTTATGTGATACACTTATGACACATAAAGAATTTGCACTGCCACACCGTTCTTTCATTGTTAATATGAATTACATCAAGACAATAGATGCAGTCAGGATTGAATTAACAAACAGCAAAACTATCCCGGTTGCACAAAGACGCGTTTCGGACATAAAGAAACAATATCTGGATTTCCAGATGGAAGAATAATCTATAATATACATTTGGAGGAGAATTTAATGACAGACATAGTCTCAGTACTAAACCTTATTAATTATGGTTTTGTTTTAATATTCGGAATTATTGTATCTTTCTATTTTGCCGGAATACAATGGGAGGACAATAAGCGCCTTTTTATACTTACTACTGTATTATTTGTTCTGTTTCAGGCACTATTCTACGTACTTTTAGGCGAAAATGTCCTTTTTAAATGTTATCCTGTACTGATACATATTCCTTTAATTCTTATTATCAGATATATATGTCACCAGAATATATACATATCATTTATTGCCGTTATGTCCGCTTATCTGATGTGTACACCCAGAAAATGGTTTGGAACCCTTGCAAAATATATATTCCCTGAAATCCCTGTAATTTCAGATGTTGTAACAATTGTAATCACTATTCCGCTTCTGATTGTGGTAATTAAATACATTTCGCCTTACATAATAAAGCTCAAAGAAGAATCAAAAAACATTATTTCCATGTTTTTCCTTCTCCCTCTTACATATTATATACTTGAATATGCTCTAACCGTATATACTAACCTTCTATATACCGGCAAAGCCGTAATAATTGAATTCATGGACAGTTTTATTGTTGTATTATATTTTTTCTTGTCAATAGTGACACTCAGTATGTCCAACAAAAAAAATACAGCAGAGCGTGAAAACATCATACTTTCCGCAGCTGCAGCTCAGGCTGAAAAAGAAATATCTCAGCTTACAGATTATCAGAAACAGGCTGCGATATACAGACATGACTTAAGACACCATATGAATTTCATACAAAGCTGCCTTGCTGGTAACAATATGCAGCAAGCTCTTGAATATATAAATGAAATTAATAATAATCTGGATAACACAAGAATAACAAGATACTGCAGCAACGAAGCAATTAACCTAATATTATCTTCATATATAAATAAAGCCCATGACGCAGACATTTCCACACAGATATCAGTAACTGCCACTGATTTTTCAAGTTACAGAATTACTGATTTGTGCAGTCTCCTTGCAAATGCTTTAGAAAATGCAATAAATTCCTGTATAAAGCAGTGTGATAACGCTGTCTCAAAAGACAATAAGCGTCTTATAACAATTAAGTTGTTTGAAAAAAATAACAAAATATGCATCAACATAGCCAATACATACTTTAAGGAACCCCGATTCCACAACCAGATTCCTGTTACTGATGAACCTGACCATGGCATTGGTGTCCGCAGCATAATTTCAGTAATAGAAAAATATAACGGCATATATGCATTTTTTACCAAAGACGGTACATTCTATTTTCAGGCTTGTATATAAAAAATGGGGACTGCACATACAGTCCCCATCTTTTATATTATTGTATTAATTATAATGTTACACCCTGCTTAAAGATTGCAAGATCATGGAATCCTGCTATCTCGGCCTTAACCTTCTTACCAGAAGCAACATCTAATACGAGCTGGAAGAGCTCCTTAGCTGCATCTTCAAGTGGAAGATCATCTGTAACAATTCTTCCTGCATTAAAGTCAATCCAGTTACCCTTATTTCCTGCAAGTCTTGAGTTAGTTGCAATCTTAACTGTAGGAACCGGTGATGCAAATGGTGTTCCACGTCCAGTTGTGAAAAGAACCATCTGTGCACCTGAAGCTGCACAAGCTGTAGCAGCAACAAGGTCATTACCAGGTGCGCTGAGAAGATTAAGTCCCTTAGTATTAACTGGCTCTGCATATGCAAGAACACCCTTTACTAATGAGCTTCCTGACTTCTGTGTACATCCTAAAGACTTGTCTTCAAGAGTTGTAATACCGCCATCCTTGTTTCCTGGAGACGGATTCTCGTAAATCTCCTGACCATTCTTAATGAAGTATTCCTTAAAGTCATTAATAAGATGAACTGTCTTCTCGAAAAGTTCCTTGTTAGCACATCTATTCATAAGAATTGTTTCAGCACCAAACATCTCTGGAACTTCTGTAAGAATAGTTGTACCACCCTTAGATACAAGCATATCTGAGAAAAGACCAACTGTTGGATTAGCTGTGATACCTGATAATCCATCAGAACCACCACACTTCATACCAATGATAAGTTCCTTTGCATTAACCTTTTCACGCTTAAATGTAGCAGCATAAGCCATAAGCTCGTTCATAAGCTTCTCTGCTTCTTCCTGCTCGTTCTCAACATCCTGAACCTGAAGGAACTTAACTCTGTCTGGATTAACCTCTCCGATATAATCCTTAAGAACTTCAATACGGCTGTTCTCACATCCAAGACCAAGTACAAGAACTGCACCTGCATTAGGATGATTAATTAAATCAGCAAGAATCTTTCTTGTATTCTCCTGATCTTCTGTTGTCTGTGAACATCCATATGGATGAGTAAATGCAACTACTTCATCTACTCCTTCTGGCTTGTTAGCTCTTGCTGTTGCTTCAATTGCTCTTGCAATTGAGTTAACGCATCCAACTGTAGGAACAATCCATACTTCGTTACGGACACCAACCTTGCCGTTCTCTCTCATATATCCATCGAAATAAGCTGGCTCAGTAGGCTCAACATCCTTATGTCCCTCTGGTTCATAAGTATATTCAAGTAATTCGCCGAGACCAGTCTTTAAGTTATGAGTATGAACCCATGCTCCAACCGGAATATCAGCCTGTGCAAATCCAATTCTGAAACCATATTTGATAACCGGATCACCATTCTTGATAGCCTTAATTACAAACTTGTGTCCCTGTGGAATATCTTCTACAGTTGTCACATCAATTCCTGCAACATTAAGAGTTGTGCCTTTAGCAATAGGCTTTAATGCTACAGCAACATTATCATCTTTATTAATCTTAATAAAATCCTGCATATATTCTCCTTGTAATTCTAATTATTATATTAAATAAGAGCGGATGAATATAAAAACATCCGCTCTATAATCATTCAAAGAGCTATTAATTAGTCAGCTAAATCATTAACTACTGCTCTCATACCTCTTTCTCTGATATCTGTGATGTACTCAGTAATAACTTCTTCAAGGTTAAGAACCTTAGAAAGATCCTCGCCACCAAAGAACTTAGTATTGCTTAAGTAAGCATGTGTGAATTCCTTAGCAGACTTTCCTGAATTATCTCTGAAGAAATCAAGAACAGCCTTATCATCTGTAATATTGTACTCTTCACCGTTTCTGTTACCCTTTAATACAATACCGCCGTTGAACTCAGCTTCTGTCTGTGATGTATAGAAGCTCATAAGTGCTGCGATAGAGAATGTAAGGTACTTAGGAAGCTTGTTAAACTTCTTAACATATCCTAAGAATGAAGGTAAACATCTAGCTTCCCACTTAGATACTGAGTTAAGTGAAATGCTTAATAATCTATGATCTACGAATGGGTTAAGGAATCTGTCGATAACAGCCTTAGCGAACTCTTCGCAATCTTCCTTAGAAAGTGAAAGTGTAGGAATAACTTCGTTGTAAAGTGTCTCTTCCATGTACTTTCTGATTACAGGATCCTTCATAGAATTCTCTACATTATCGTTACCAGCAAGGAATGAAGCTAATACAAATGATGTATGAGATCCGTTAAGGATTCTAACCTTTCTTTCCTTGTATGGGTGATGATCCTTAGTAAATACTACATTAAGTCCAGCTTCCTTAAATGGAAGTTCCTTCTCAAGCTGCTCAAGTGGAAGGTTAGAATCACTCTCTACAACCCAGAGACCGAATACTTCAGCTCTGTCGATAAGCTGATCCTCATATCCCCATTCCTCGCAAAGCTTAGCTGCGTCTTCTCTTGGATATCCTGGAACAATTCTATCTACGAGTGTTGGGCAGAATGAGCAGTAATTGTTAACCCAATCCTTGAATCCATCTTCAAGTCCCCAAAGCTCGATAAACTTCATGATGCACTTCTTTAATTCAATACCATTATCAGCGATAAGCTCACATGGAAGTAAGATAAGTCCCTTATCAGCTGCTCCGTTGAACTTCTGATATCTCTTGTAAAGGAGCTGTGTAAGCTTTCCTGGGTATGTCTTAGGAGGACGTGCATTAGGATCGTTATCTGTCTCGTCAAATACGATACCAGCCTCTGTTGTATTAGAAACGATGAATCTAAGAGTCTCGCTTGTACCATACTCAATGTACTTGTCATAATCCTCAATAGCTGCAACTGCATCTACTACTGATGTAATCTGACGTGTGATTTCCTTAGGCTCTCCATCAACAAAACCTCTTAACTGAAGTGTGTACTGGCATTCCTGATCATGGAATCTCTCAAGTGTACCGAACTCGATAGGCTTAACGATAACAACACCACCGTTGAAATCTGTCTTCTCATTAGTTACATCGAAGATATAATCAACGAATGCTCTAAGGAAGTTACCTTCACCGAACTGCATAACCTTAACAGGTCTGTCAACTGCATGTGTAATACTCTTGTTTAATCTCTGCATCTTAAATCTCCTTTTTTCATTGGGAATAATCCGTTTTACGATAACGGTCCCTAATTATTAACCAGTAAATGGTATGTAAATAAGTGCATGTAAGCGCTTTCATAAATAAAATATACTTAAAAATGCTCTAAGTCAATACATTTTTCTGCTTTTTAAAAAATTCTTACATTACACTTGTTTTTATAATAATACCATTGTATAATTCATTTATCAATATGTAAG
>ENA-OZBR01000893-OZBR01000893.1-human-gut-metagenome-genome-assembly--contig:-NODE-893-length-12542-cov-4.182750_pt1 | contig 12542 bp, 8 predicted proteins | sample MGYA00243981_ERZ653524 | MGnify/ENA primary metagenome ERZ653524 (study PRJEB26926, sample SAMN06165084) | human gut metagenome | biome: ENVO:00009003; feature: ENVO:2100002; material: ENVO:00002003...
TTGCAGCACGCTCACGCAAATAGCTTGTTTATAGGCAGTGTGCATTTTTATGAGGTGAAGTAAGTATCGATAAATAAGCGATAAATATTTATAAGGAAAGGTGTGGAACTCAAACGGTTTCACACCTTTTTTGTGTTGTTCGAAATATCAAAAGATAAAGATTTATAGTAGTTTAATTTATTGATTATTAGTGTAATGTGATTTATTTAGTTTGTTGTTTTTATATTGCTTTTACATAATATGGCATGACAGGTTTTTCTAATTTCCATGTTACATTCATTGGAAAATCACCATGAGAGGATACATAATTAACTACACCAAAACAGTGCAAGGGACTGGTATTACCATAGCCGTCTTTCTTGTTTTCACGAACGAACAATAAGATCTTACGTGTGTTTCCATTTGGTGGATATACCGTAGCCCTCCATCATTCTGATGAGAGTCAAAATTCCAAGATTGCCAATGAAACAAATTCTCATTGATGACACAATCATTATATTGTGTGGTCGGAGAAAAATCTTTATCAGATTTATTCAAAATTACGAATAACAAAGAAGCATTATGTTCCGGTAAATGAAAAGCTCCGGTTGCTGTACCTTGCATTCTCACTGTTCCATTTACGAATCTTTGAACAAAATGCAAGAAGTTAGCTGTATTATGATGTATCAAATTTGAGATTCCGTTCTCTTTATGGAACGATCAGAAAGCGTATGGCAGTCAGCATAGACGGAGATGAGGATTATTTTTGCATTGATTCAAAACCCATTGAGGTATGTCATGTTGCAAGAGGAAAACGTTGTACTATGGAAAAAAACTAACTATAGTAAAGCTCTAAGTTTTGGATATTGCGTATCATAAAAGATTCATTATTAATAGTATAAGTTACATGCACTTTGTGGATTAAGCGGAGTCATTCACTCTTATGAGCTGACAAAAGCAAACGTTCATGACATCAATTATCTTCAAGATATCAAACGGGTATATCGCGATTGCAACATTTTCGGTGATAGAGAGTACATTGGAAAGGAAATTCTTTCTATATACGACAAAAAATGGAAAGCTTTTTCAAATTATATGTGGATTCCGTATTCATGTTTGATTTCGTCCATCACGAAAGTGCTTTCCAACGAGCCAAGGTTTTCAATGGTCCCTAAAACATTCAAGACGAATTCCTGATAATACTTCATGTTTGGGGCATGAATTTTCAATAAATAATCGAAGCTACCTGAAATGTTGTAGCATTCGGTCACTTCTGGAATGTTGCGGATAATCTCCGTAAAATCTTTTGCAATTTCACGGTTTAGCCTGCTCATCTTTACGTTACAAAATACGATGAAGCCTTGGTTGAGTTTTTCAGCATCAAGTACTGCGATGTATTTTTTTATGTATCCGCAGTTCTCCAAGCGCTTCAAACGTTCGTATACGGGAGTAGAAGAGAGACTGACTCTTGAAGCCAATTCCTTAGTGGTCAGTCGTGCATTCTGTTGCAAGGTACGTAGAATCTGTAAATCTGTTTTGTCCAATGTTTCCATAAAAGAATAATTATCTGCCATCGGGACATTTAAAGGTCTTGTCCCGTTGGTTTGTTCTGTTTGGTGCTACAAAAATAGAGTTATTTTCTGTATTTTAATCAAATCTTGTATGAAAAAACCATATATCATAATTTTGCATCGAAAACAAAAATAAAACATAAACAATAAAATTATAGAATTATGAAAAGAGCAGAACTTCACTTTGAAACATTACAATTGCATGTAGGGCAAGAACAACCGGATCCGACAACCGATGCACGTGCGGTACCTATCTACCAGACCACTTCGTATGTATTCCGTAATTCCCAACATGCAGCTGACCGATTCGGACTCCGTGATGCAGGAAACATTTATGGTCGATTGACTAACTCTACACAAGGCGTTTTTGAGGAACGTGTTGCAGTATTGGAAGGTGGTGTAGCTGGCTTAGCTGTAGCTTCGGGTGCAGCGGCCATTACATATGCTCTTCAGAATATCCTTCAAGCAGGTGACCATGTGGTTGCGGCGGATAATCTGTATGGAGGTTCATATAACCTTATTACGCATACTCTTGCTACACAGGGTATCACACACACCATTGTCCGTGTCAATGACCTGGATGCTTTGGAAGCTGTTATCCGGCCCAATACCAAAGCGGTTTTTGTTGAAACTTTCGGTAATCCAAATTCGGATGTAACCAATATAGAAGGTGTATCTGAAGTGGCACACCGGCATGGTATTCCTGTGATTGTAGACAATACTTTTGCTACTCCATTCCTGTTCCGTCCGATAGAGCATGGGGCTGATGTTGTGGTACATTCTGCAACCAAGTTTATAGGTGGACATGGAACTTCCTTGGGCGGTGTGATTGTAGACAGTGGCCGGTTCGATTGGAAAGCTTATCCAGACAAGTTTCCTACATTGGCCAAACCCGATCCGAGTTATCATGGTGCTGTCTTTGCTGATGTAGCTGGAGCCGCAGCTTTCGTTACCCGTATCCGTGCCGTCATCCTTCGTGATACCGGTGCTACTATTTCCCCATTCAATGCCTTTATCTTGCTGCAAGGCTTGGAAACCCTTTCGCTTCGGGTAGAACGTCACGTTGAAAATGCTTTGAAAGTAGTAAATTTCCTGAATAATCATCCGAAAGTAGCCAAAGTGAATCATCCGTCTTTGCCCACTCATCCCGATCATGCGCTTTATCGGCAGTACTTCCCGAACGGTGCTGCCAGTATTTTTACCTTTGAAATAAAGGGCGGTCAGGAGCAAGCCTGGAAGTTCATCGATGCACTCGAAATCTTCTCGCTTCTTGCCAATGTGGCAGATGTAAAGAGCTTGGTCATTCATCCATATACTACCACTCATTCCCAATTATCGCCGGAGGAACTGGAAGCGCAGCACATCACACCATCTACCGTCCGTCTTTCTATAGGTACCGAACATATCGACGATTTGTTGGCAGATTTGGCACAGGCTTTGGAGAAGATATAAGATGATATTAATCATATAAAAAGAATGAGATGAAAAGGATTACTGATAAAGTGACAGACCTCATAGGGAATACTCCATTGTTGGAATTGAAAAAATATGGCAGTAAAGTGGGTGGTTATGCAAAGATCATTGCAAAAATAGAGTTTTTCAACCCGGGCGGTAGTGTAAAGGATCGTGTGGCCTTGGGCCTGATTGAAGATGCAGAGAAAAAAGGATTGCTGTTTCCAGGTGGTACTATCATTGAACCAACCAGTGGGAATACAGGTATCGGGTTAGCATTAGTGGCAGCTGTCAAGGGGTATCATCTGATACTGACCATGCCTGAAACGATGAGCATAGAACGCCGGAAATTGGTAAAGGCATATGGTGCAGAAGTCATTCTCACACCTGGACAGGAAGGGATGCCAGGTGCCATTCGGAAGGCTGAAGAACTGCAACGGCAAATTTCCGGAAGTATCATTCTCCAGCAGTTTAAGAATCCGGCAAATCCAGCCAAGCACCAAAAAACAACCGGAGTAGAGATTTGGGAACAGACCGATGGCGAGGTTGATATTTTTGTGGCAGGAGTAGGTACAGGCGGGACCGTATCGGGTGTAGGATCCTATTTAAAATCCCTCAATCCTAAAATCAGTGTCATTGCTGTCGAGCCCAAGGCATCTCCTGTGCTGAATGGTGGTCAGAGCGGTTCTCACAAGATACAGGGTATTGGTGCCGGATTTGTTCCAAAAAACTATGATGCTTCGGTTGTGGATGAAGTTTTCGACGTAGAAAATGATGATGCCATCCGAACGAGTCGGGAACTGGCAAAATATGAAGGATTGCTTGTCGGTATTTCATCGGGAGCTGCAGTCTATGCTGCTACGGAAATAGCGAGACGTCCGGAAAACGCGGGGAAACGTATTGTTGTTTTATTACCGGATACTGGTGAACGTTATCTGTCCACCGTGCTTTTTGACTTCGATGAATATCCTCTTTGATTGTATCGGTCAACCTATGGCTTGTTTGGCACGATGTACAGACGATGGACTGCTTGACTTGGATTAACATTGGATAAGAAGCTTAGTTGAAAGGAAGAAAACGGACAACATTCATCCTCGCGACAACACCAGTTCAGGCAACAGAACGGCTGTCTCCGGTTCTTCTTTGGGGGCATCTTTGGGCTTCCAGGCCACGACGAAACGGACGGAGGCAGCCTTTACTTCGTAGCTTTTCTTGTTCCATTCCGATATTACCGTTTGCATGTTTGCCGACAGTTTGGCTACGGCCTGGTTTTGGCTATTGTATAAAATACTGTCTTTGTACTTCAATGCTTCTCCACTCCGTAATGATAAGATTTCCCGCTTGAGTCCTTTGAAGAAATCAAGATAAACATCTTTGAGGGAAAGTTGCAGAACGATTTCTTCGGGTAAGGCATATTGCCGCTGATCAATCAGGTATTGATCTGTACTCAAATGCTTAAAACAGTTTCCGTTCGTATGGATAAACAATCGGTTTTTGGCCCGGGTTATTCCTACATAATACAGACGCATCAGCTGGTCGGTTTTCGAATAATTGTCGGAAATAAGCATATAGACGTCGTCAAATTCTTTTCCTTTGGCTTTATGAATGGTTGATACCACTACTTCGGCATCAGCGATATCACAGAAATCTTCTATTGACGACTCGAATACAAATTCTTTGAAGTCGCTCACATATTTGGCTTTGTTGGTTTGTTCAAACAATGCCACGCAATGTTTTACGTATGGCAGACTTCGGCTATTGGCATAAACTGAGCAGGTTGCTTGCTTGGCCGCTTCCCATATTTCGTCCGGAATTAAAGGTATGTTTACCCGTTGATCGATATATTTGAGGAAGTATCTCATCTCTGCTAAGTTCCAGAAATGAAAATCATCCATAGACTGTATGAGTTTGCTGTTGATTCCCTGTTTCCTCAAGAGGGCTACCAGGATTGCTGCCTCTTCATTTGTCTGGGTAAGAATACACGAGGTTCCGTTTCTCTTGTGTCTCATTAGATTTTCTACGAGTGGCTGATACATATACTTAGACAAATGATAAGTCACTTCTACCCATCCTTCCTCTTCTCTTATGGAGGTAATCGGAGAGGTTTTCATCCTTTTATGGATGTTTTGAGTGAATTCATTGGCGAAATTCACCAAATGTCGGGCACTGCGGTAATTTTCGGTCATTTCGATAAAGTGGCTTCCGGATTCTTGGGCGAGTTGGAACAGACATCCGGAATCAGAACCTCTGAATTCGTAGATATTTTGATCGTCGTCGCCCACGGCAATCACGCGCATTTCTTCGTTTTGGGTCATCAATGCTTTCACGAGTGCATACTCTTCCGAGCCCATATCCTGGGCTTCATCAATGACTAAAACCGTTTTACCGATTCTGTTAGGCTCAACTTCTCCCTGATTGATCATATCGGCTGCTTTGGCTACGATATTTTTGGCATCTTCTAGATTTCCGATCCGTCCAAGCAGATCGAAACAATAAGAGTGGAAGGTTTTGATCTCTACAAAGTGGGCCGCATTCCCGATCAGTTCCATCAGCCGTTGCTTGAATTCGGTGGCGGCTGCGCGTGAGAATGTCAGCATCAGCAGTTGTTCATGTTTGACATCTTCCAACAGCAGGAGCGAAGCAAGCTTGTGGACCAATACACGGGTTTTTCCACTGCCCGGACCGGCTGCGACAACAATGCAGCGGGATTCTTTATCCGTGATGATCTCCATTTGCCGTTTGGATAACTGGCCAAACAACTGCTTGTATTTTCCGGGTGTCAGGTTCCTTTGTATTTCGTTTCCTCGTTCTCCTTTAAAATATTTGGAGATGAATTTCCGATAATCCATCTGGAAATAGTCTTGTACATATTGCAAAGCCGCGTTATAATCGCGGACCATCAGATTGGCATATTCCCCAACAATGTGTACCTGCTGAATCTTCTGTTTGTAGAATTCATTTAGCATCCGGTAGTCTTCTTGCTTGTATCGGGCCTTGTTGTCTTTGATTCGTTTGATGTCCATGGCATTGTAGAGAACCAGGAATCCGCCTTCCAGCTTGAGTGCGCCGATCTTCGATAAATACAGAAGAGCTTCTTCCACATCTTCCAGCTGAATATCCTTCAGTTCGCCGAATAGAGATTGCTGACTTGCCTTGATCTGGTTCAGCAATTCGACAACGGAAAACTGTATCGACTTGCTTTCTTCGTTCTCTCTCCTGGTTTCTGCCGCTAATTTATACAGCCACTCTACGGCAAAACGACTTATCTCCAATCGTTTCTCAAAGCGCCTGATGGTCGTATCCATATCTAGGCGGCGCATAATCTCCATGTTATGACCGGCATCTTCTTTCTTCCGGGTATAACCTTTGATCGTTAGGAAGTAAAGCAGTGTCCGTATGTCTTTTTCTTTGGAGGTAATGATGCCGTCGTTTACGGCATTATCATTGAGCTGTTTGCAGGAGATTTGCAAAGACTCGTCTGGAATATGGCTGAGGATATATTGTTCCAGTTTGGCAAAACGCTCGAGCAAGGTTTTTGATTTCCGTTCAGATTCACCTGAATCCAGCAAATAAGCAGAAATATCCTTGCTGTCGGCCAATATACCTTCCTGCCGCATCCGTTCTACAGCCGATACGACTTCACTTTTACTCATTCCTAAAATATCGGCCAGATAATCGATTCTCGATTCAGCTTCCGAATCCTGTGCCTTGGCTATATGCTTCTGCGAAATCAGAGACTTGATGATTCTGACGGCCTTCTCGATTTCATCATTACCGAATAAGATGGAAGCAGATATCCGTTTTCGGGCTTCTTCCATGTTTTTTACGGTGATGCCGGTGGCATATACATGAGGCACATTGTTTCCTCTGACGAGATATCCGCTTTGTTCTAACGTCGATAATACGGTTCGCACACGGGTTTCTATGTCGGATACAGAATCATCCCAGCCGGCTTGCCGGGCAATTTCCAACGCCGAACAGCAAACCCGCATCCGTTGTCTGGTAAGATCTTTTACGGCTTTCCAGACTTGTTGTATTTCACTGATGCTTAGTTTGGTCTGGTTGAGTAATATAAAATGCTTGTCGAGGTCGTTATCGCTGTAAAGAACATAGCAACGCGCGTTCAGATGTGGATCTCTTCCCGCTCTTCCGGCTTCCTGTACATAGTTTTCCAACGAATCCGAAATGTCATAATGGATCACCAACCCGACATCTTTCTTGTCAACGCCCATCCCAAAGGCTGATGTTGCTACGATGATGCGCACCTGATCGTTCATGAATGCCTCTTGATTGGCAATCTTTTCGTCTGCTTCCATCTGCCCGTTGTAGGGCAATGCCTTGTAACCATCGCGAGTTAATTTGGAAGCTAGCTCTTTGGTCCGTCTGGTCCGCGATACATAGACAATCGTCGGGCAATCAGATTCCACCACCAGTTCCCTTAGTTTTGAGTATTTATCATCATCCGTCTCTGCATGAATGACGGAATAGTGAAGATTTGTTCTGGATGCTGTTGATGCGAACAGTTCCAATTCCAGATTCAGCGTCTGTTTGAAGTAGTCGCAGATATCTTGTACGACTTTCTGCTTGGCTGTTGCCGTAAAACAGGATACCGGTATCGGAGTTTTGCCTCCTTTTTTCTGCTGATACTCGCGGATGAATTTACCAATGTAAAGATAATCTACCCTGAAATCTTGTCCCCACGAAGAAAAACAATGGGCTTCGTCGATGACAAACCTTACGACATGGCGCGCCATCAGAATTCTCTCGATGGTTTTGGAACGGAGCATTTCGGGAGCTATGTATAAGAGGGAGGCTTCTCCTTCCAATACTCTTTGAATGGATAACGATCTTGTAATCGGATCCAGCAAACCGTTGATGGTAACTGCATCTGTAATTCCCCGGTCTGCCAGGTTATCCACCTGATCTTTCATCAGCGATTGAAGAGGAGAAATAACCACCGTCAGTCCATGTACGGAAACACCTTCCATAAGTGCCGGCAGTTGAAAGGTAAGCGACTTGCCTCCGCCGGTAGGAAAGATAGCAAGTAACGATTTTCCCTGTACGGCTGCTTGGGCCGCTTTCTCCTGAAGAGGTTCACCTTCGTAGGTGCGGAACTCATCATACCCGAAGAAACGCTTCAGATTATAGTGTACATCCAGCTGGGTGTTGCAGTACGGGCAACCTTCCTGACAGCGCGTGTGCCGCAAAAGCTTCATCACATATTCTACTTCCGGATAGTTCCGAAGTACCCAGCCCGGAGTGATGGAACGATGATCGGTTGTATCGACCAGAGCCAAAGCATACGCCAGTTCGACAGGATATTTTTCAATGAGCATATGCAGGTCTGCCTGTTGACAGATTCTCCCTTCATAAAAATCCCTGATCAGTTCAACCGGATCCATATATACCGGAGAAACAGCTTGCACCAGCTGTAAGAATCCTGTAAATTCTTCCTGGTCTTTGAGCAAATAAGCCCAAATCTGCTGTTCCTTTTCGGGTAAGGCGTTCCAGCGGGCTATTTCATCGAGCAACAAGTCCTTGGCTTTCTCGCAGTCGTTTACCGGATTATTCAACTGTTCACTGACCAGTTTGTCGTCTTTCACCAGTCTGTGATACGGACGTTCGGGGAATAATAAAGGTGATACATAAAGCGTATCGACCAATGGCCAGTGGCAAGTCTGGCCGGCAAACAAATATTGGGCATCATGATGGATGATGTTGTGTCCGCAGAGATAATCGCTGTCGCACAGAAAGTCAAACAGTTCTTCTTTGGATGCTTTATGAAAGATGGCGCCGTCAAAGCGGAGTGCTCCGATGTCATGGATCTTATGATCTTGCAAACCGATTTCAACATCTACAAAGGTACAGCGTGATGAGTCGGTTGACAGAGACACAGATTCCTTGCCGATGACATGATTCGTGTCATCCGCCTGCTTGAATCCTAAAAGTTTACTCCATATCGACATATACCTGGTATGATAATAACGCCATGCTTATCACAAAGATAACGTAATCCGATAGAATTTATTGGATTTGCCAGGCTCTTTTGACATTAAGGAATACCAGATTCGAATAAAGAACCCGGTACATTCTCATGTAAATCCTATTACCTTTTAATTGTTTGACATCTGTCGAAAAGCTTTTCCATATATGTGATAAAGCTTTTTGACAACTATGGTAAAGCTTTACGACAGATGTGCTAAAGCTATCTTCTCGTTGGTTTCGGATGACTTGCTCACGGGATTGATGGAAATACCACCTTTTGTTTTATCCTCCTTATTGCCGATAAACGGTTAAAAAGAACTTTACACCGTCAATCTATTTTACACCTTCTGTAAAGAAACTTTACACTTTTGAGAAATGATAAAATCGTAATCTGTTAGAAACAAGCTTGTTATAATTTCGGCATGGTCGTTGTATTTTTCTTGGTGTAAGATTTTTGTTTTATGAAAAGAAAGATAATAATGACTTTAGTTTTAGGATACTCCATCCATGCGGCCTGTCTGGCTCAGGAAGCAATGTCGTTGTATGCCTGTATGGCGTATGCGGTGGAAAACTCCTCGAAGAAGAAGATACAGGATGCCGACAATGCCGATGCGCTGGTTAGCCGGCGGGATGCGATTCTGAAAGCTTTTACGCCGAAAGTATCGGCCGGAACGTATGCTTATAGTAACTTCGGGCGTGCGGTCGACCCCGAAACCAATACCTACATCAGCAGTACTTCCTTTAATAATGGATATTCGGTGGATGGAAGCATTACGTTGTTTGATGGTTTCTCGGCTCTCAATAATATCAAGATCTCGAATATCGCGGTGAAGATGGGAATCTCTCAGGAACAGAAGTTGCGGGATGAGATTTGTCTTTCCGTGATGGAGGCTTATTATAATGTCTTGTTTCATACGCAGATGGTAGAGGTGATGGAATCGCAAATCGAGGCTGCGCGTTCCAATCTGACTTTGGTAAAGAAACAACTGGAACTGGGACAGAAAGGACGTGCCGATGTGGTGCAGATGGAAGCCGACCTGGCGGATCGCGAATATAAGCTGATCAATTCCCGGAATCAGAAGGACGAAGCTGTCCTGACATTAAAGGCCCTGATGCTTTGGCCCGTAGAAGAATCGCTTCCGGTAGATATGTCGGCTGTGAGAGATTCTTTCGAGTTACCGGAAATCTGTATGGAATCGGCGGCTGAGATTACCAGCTTTGCGCACGAGAATAATCCGGCTGTCCGGATTGCCAAAGGGAAAATGGATCAGGCCCGGTACGAATTGAAGACGGCCAAGTGGCAGTTTCTTCCTTCCTTGTCGTTGAACGGCGGATGGTCAACCAGTTATTATACGTATCCGGGCCGGAAAGATTATCAGGCGATTCCTTTTGGTACGCAGTTCCGGAACAATGGGGGCGAATACCTCCAATTGAGTCTGTCGATACCGATTTACGATCGCCTTTCCCGTCATTCCAATTTATCGAAGAAGAAAAACGATTGGCGGCGTGCTCAGGCGGAATATGAACAGACATTGCATGATGTGGAATCCGAGATTTCCCGGGCGATACAAGACAGCAAAGGTGCTTTAGCGGCGTTTTTTCAGGCCGAGAAGCGTTCGGTTGTACAAGAAGAAGCCTATCGGCTGGGCGAACGGAAGATGTTGCAAGGGTTGATTTCTCCGATCGAGTTTCAGACAGTCTCCAACGATTACCTGAATGCGAAGGCCGAACAGCTGAATGCCCGTTTCCAGTATCTGCTGAAGAGCAGTGTCGTTAGTTATTATAAAGGAATTAGTTATTTGGATCAATATAAATGAAATAGAATCATGGATAGAAAAATAGAACCGAAGAAAGGTTTTTCGCTTGTGCTGAGCAAAAAGGCAATGCCGTACTGGCTGGGTGCGTTGGTCGTGGTGTTTGTGATTTACTTGTTGCTGCGGGATGACGTGCGTACGTTTCGTGTCAATGCGGATACGGTGTCTGTCAGTGAAGTGATCTCCGGCGAGTTTAACGATTATATTCGGGTGAGCGGTCAGGTACAGCCGATGACAACCATTCAGATCAGTCCGCTGGAGTCGGGCGTGGTGCATGATATCTTCATCGAAGAAGGAGCAAAGGTGAAGGCGGGCGATAAGATCCTCGAACTGAAGAACGAGAATCTGGATATGCAGATCCTCAATTCGGAAGCCGACCTGGCAGAGAAAGAAAACCTCTTGCGTAATACCTTGATCTCGATGGAACAGGAAAAGCTTAGCGTACATCAGGAAATGCTTCAGTTGCAGATGGAAGTCAAACGGTATCGCCGGGCGTATGAAGCGCAGAAAGAGCTTTATCAGGAAGACCTGATTGCAAAGGAAACCTATTTGCAGGCGGAAGAAGGCTATGAACTGGCCGAAAGTCGTCTGGAGCTGGTCAAGAACCGTGCCATCCAAGACAGCCTTTATCGCAGCGTACAGGTCAAACAGATGCAGGAAAGCCTGAATAACATGCGGGTGAACATGCAGATGATCCGTCGGCGGAAAGAACATCTGATGATTGTGGCACCGATCGACGGTGAGCTGGGCTTACTGGATGCGGTGCTGGGGCAATCGGTTTCTTCGGGAGCGAAGATCGGACAGATTAACAACTTGGGCAGTTATAAGATCGAAGCGCAGATAGATGAACATTATATCGATCGGGTAATGCCCGGACTGGAAGCACAGTTTGAACGGCAAGACGAATCGTATTCGGCAGTGATTCGGAAAGTCTATCCCGAAGTAAGAGACGGGAAGTTCAAGGCCGACTTCAAGTTCAACGGCGCTCATCCGGAGAATATTCGTACCGGACAGACATACAACTTGAATTTACAGTTAGGACAACCCGAAGAAGCCGTGATGATTCCTCGTGGAACCTTCTATCAGAAAACCGGAGGCAAATGGATTTATGTCCTTACGCCCGAAGGCGACAAGGCTTTCAAGCGGGAAATACATATCGGCCGTCAAAACCCGCAGTATTACGAAGTACTGGATGGCTTGAATCCGGGCGAGAAAGTCATTACTTCCGGATACGATAACTTTGGCGATAATGATTGTCTGGTGTTGAAATAAAGATAGACTTTTGATGTATAAGATTAAACAATTATATTATGATTAAAGTAACAGAACTTAGCAAGATTTTCCGTACGGAAGAAATAGAAACAACGGCGTTGAATGGTGTGTCTTTTGAAATCAAGAAAGGCGAATTTGTAGCGATTATGGGACCTTCGGGCTGTGGTAAATCAACTTTGTTGAATATCTTGGGTTTATTGGATAATCCTTCGGGCGGTAGTTATGAACTGATGGGACAGGAAGTGGCTCAGTTGAAGGAACGCGACCGCACCAAGTTCCGCAAAGGCAATATCGGCTTTGTATTCCAGAGCTTCAACCTGATTGACGAGCTGAATGTCTTTGAGAATGTGGAATTACCCTTGAAGTATCTGAACATGAGTGCTTCGGAACGGAAACAGCGTGTGACGGCCATGCTCAAACGCTGTCTCTTATACACATCTCCGAGCCCACGAGACCGTACTAGATCTCG
>ENA-OZBR01000950-OZBR01000950.1-human-gut-metagenome-genome-assembly--contig:-NODE-950-length-11922-cov-5.204180_pt1 | contig 11922 bp, 13 predicted proteins | sample MGYA00243981_ERZ653524 | MGnify/ENA primary metagenome ERZ653524 (study PRJEB26926, sample SAMN06165084) | human gut metagenome | biome: ENVO:00009003; feature: ENVO:2100002; material: ENVO:00002003...
TCTACACTTCTAGCTTCGTCGGCAGCGTCAGATGTGTATAAGAGACAGTGGAAGAAGAGACCGTCGAAGCACCGGACGCGCCCATCGCGCCCTCAACGTCGGCCGCGGCATCGGTCTCCTTGGCACCCGGCTGTGCAAGGGTCAACCCCGACACCATCTTGCTGATGGTCTCGTAATGCTGTTCGGCAAGCACCTGAGTGGGAGCCACCAGCACCGCCTGATAGCCGGCGCCGACCGCCTGCAGCATGGCCGCGAGCGCCACTACGGTTTTGCCGGAGCCGACTTCGCCCTGCAACAGACGCTGCATGGGCCAGTCACGTTCAAGATCGGACGCGATGTCGTCCACCACCTGACTCTGCCCGGCTGTCAGTGTGAACGGCAACGATGCGATGAAGCGGTCGCGCAAATTGGGCAAATTGGGCAGATCAGGCAGATCGGTCGCAGAACCGCGCTCCGATGCTTCTGGTTGCGTACTTGGCTCCGCAACCGCTTCGCCCACCGACGCTCGAGCTGTTTCCAGCGCCTCGTTCAGCGGGCAAGGATGCGCCGATGACTTGTGCGCGTGCTGTCGAGACTTCAGCAGCGAGGTCTGCGAAACGAAAGCCTCCTCATAGCGCAGGGTTTCGATGGCCTCCTTGAACCGGGCCGTGGAGGCCGGATCATGAATGGCCAGGAACGCCTCAGCCCGATGCATGAGGTTCTTGGCCTTGCGCACCGATTCGGGCAGCACATCTGGGATGGATTGGGAGAGCGCCTCAGCACCGGATTCGGCGGTCGTGCCGGACTTCTCTTCCCCGTTTTGGACGGCGATGGTGTCAGTCGCGGGAGCCACAATGCCGGCTGCCCCAGCGCCAGCGAGTTGCCCGTCAGGCGTGGATGACGTGCGGGCCCCCATCATCCACAGCAATCCCAGAATCGTCTCATGAATATGTTCGGACGAGATACGCGAACTGGCGTGATATACCGGGCGGGGCCGGCAGACGCGGGTAAGCGCCTCTTGCACGGTATCGGCGTCGTATTTCAACGCGGCCCCGGAAGGGGCAGTCGCGGCCGGCGGATACGCGGACTGCGCACTGGCATACGGATCGGCACTTCCCGCAAACGCACCATTGCCGGATGCCGCGCCCCGAGCGTAACCCTCAAGCCCCGCTCCTGCTCCGGCCGGCACGGGCGCGACAGTGAGGATTTCGGGATGGGTGAACTGCAGCTGACCCATGTATTCGCCGGGCATACCGGAGACCACCACAGACGTGCCGGCGCGCAGTCGCACGCTGACCCAATCCACATACGATTTACGATACGAGAAGAACGTGAGCCGGGCCGTACTGCCGGGTACGCGACGAGACCGGGCGAAGTCGGCGTCATCGACCGTCGCTTCGAGTCGGTAGCCGCGGCGAGCGTTCATCGGCACCACGCGCATATCTCGTATCACGGCGGCAAATGCCATCTGCTGGCCGGGTGCGGCCTCGCGGATGGCGCGAAGCGGCACCGGTTCGGTGACGCGGAAAGGATAGTAGGTCAAGGCGTCGCCGACAGTGACGATTCCCAGCGATTTGAGCGCGGACACGCGACGCTTGTTGGTGACCAGCGAAGCGAGAGTGGTGCCCATAGTGATGCTCATATTGGCCTATTCTATTCGCACGGCCTCTTTAGGCCGCAGAAACAACAAAACCCGCCAAGCCGAAGCTCAAACGGGTTTTGCTCCACGTTAGTACGCGATTCACGCGGCCACGCGCTGAACCTTGCCAGCCTTGAGGCACTTGACGCACACGCGCAGGCGAGTGTTCTCGCCATCAATCGTGGTGCGCACAGACTGCAGGTTCGGGCGGAAGCTACGCTTGGTACGACGGTGCGAATGGGAAACGGTGAAACCGGTCTGCGGTCCCTTGCCGCACACTGCGCAACGAGCTGCCATGATGGACTCCCTTAACCTTGATGTGTCAAGTCTTTCACGCATTCGACCGCCGGTTTCACCCGACATGCCGAACACACAACTTCACAAATATATAGCCCAATACCGACAACCGCAACTCTTGCGTGTATCATGGGCGAACCTCGGCGGTTCACGCGCGGTTCGAGCGTAACTTGCGAGTGGGCCATCAGCGGTTCACGAGCGGCTCGGCATTGGTTCGCCAGCGGTCCGCAAGTAGTTCGTCAGCAGTTCGCCAGCGGCGAATTACGCTGCAAATCATAGCGTTTACCCGATAAAACACGCCGGCCTTCCTTTTCCGCATCCAGCAAACTCTCATATAATCTCGGTATAAGAGACGGCAAGGGACGGAGGGGTCCTCGTGCAACTTGCGACGTGCAACTTACGACGAAGGAGGCTGTCATGTTGAATCTCAAGCGAGGTATCGGCACTCACGAGCCCAGCGTGATTTCACTGGGGCAAGTCTGGGTGGACATTATGCTCAATGTGGACAAGGTGCCGGCACAGGGCGGATTCGCCGTGGCCGATCATCCGAAGCCCTCCATTGGCGGCAGCTATCGCGTGCTGCAGGCGGCCAGCCGCATGGGCGTGCCGACCGAGCACGCCGGCATTCTGGGCAACGGCCTGTGGGCGCATTTCATCCGCCAGTCATTCCAAGACAACGGCATTACGCATATCGGCCAGGATCGTCTTGATGAGGATTCCGGCTTCCGCGTGGTGCTGAGCTCCGGCGCGCCGAAGAAGACATTCATCGCTTCCTATGACGCCGAGGCTCATGGCGACTCGGACACGTTCGACACGCTGGAGCCGCAGCCCAAAGACGTGGTGCACATCAGCGGCAACACACTGATGGACCACACGGCCACCGGCGTGGACGGATTCCTGCTCAAGGCCGGTACCGACCCGGCTGCACGCGACTACACGCTGGTGATCAACCCCACCAATACGTTGCGTTTGGTCAACGACCATATGCTTGAGGACCTGGTGCTCGCACGCCCGGTCTGGTCCTGCAACCGTCAGGAGGCCATGACGCTGGCCGAGCGACTTGGTGCGCCAATCGACGACAGCAAAGTCACCATTGGCGGCGGACTTGACGACTTCATGCACCAGTTGTGCGACGGCTTGGGCGCTACACTGCGCGCGCCGCTGGTGGTGCGTGTCGGCGCCCGCGGCGCTTGGATTCGTGAGCCAGGTGGCGAGACGATTCATATCGAGGGATACCCGACCAAGGCCGTACACACCCGTTCGGCGGGCGGTTGCCACACCGGCGTGATGTGCGCGATGCTGGCAAAGGGCCATAGTCTGGCCGAATCGGTAAAGATCGCCAACGCGGCGGCATCCATCGCCATCCAGCACAGCCTCAACGGCGTGCCGCAATGCCCCGATTACGACGAGGCCATCGCGCTGATCGGCGAATAGTCGACTATAGGTAGCTCCCCCCAGTCCGCTTCGCGGCCAGCTCCCCTCAGCGAGGGGAGCTATTTTTGCTCTGGCTCCCCTTAGAAAGAGGCCCGGCATTATTCATCCGCCGTTCAACCGGAATGGCTCCCCTACCCTAGTCCGCGCTTCTACGATAGATTGAGTTGAATACTGTCGAGGAGTGTATATGACTGATCCCACGAATGTCCACGAACCGGTGCCGCAAAGCGCCAAACTGACCGCCCGCGAGAAGAAGTGGATCATCTACGACGTCGGCAACTCGGCATTCGTGCTGCTGTCCACCGCCGTCATCCCCATTTACGCCAAATCGCTGATGCCGGCGGACGGCAACATCGTGTCCGCCTGGGGCTACGCGCAAACCATTGCTTCCTTGGTCATCGCGCTGCTCATGCCGTTGCTCGGCTCCATCGCCGACGTGCAAGGCATGAAAATCAAGTTCTTCCTTGGCTTCTTCGGCACTGGCGTGGTCACCTGCTGCGCAATGGCCCTGCCCCTGACCTGGCTACCGTTCCTAGTCGTCTACATTCTGGCGACCATCGGCCTCAACGGCTCGCTAACGTTCTACGATTCGATGCTCATCGACGCCACCTCGAACGAGCGCATGGACAAGGTCTCCTCGCATGGCTACGGCTGGGGCTACATCGGCTCCACCGTGCCGTTCATCTTCTGCATCGCGCTGATCTTCGGCGGCCCGTCGCTCTTCGACTGGTCCACGGTGGCTTGCACGCGCGCCTCGTTCATCATCACCGCCATCTGGTGGGTGGCATTCACCATCCCGCTGCTTACCAGCTACCGCCAAGTGCACTATCGCGCCACCCGTGACCAGCTGGGCTCGGCCGTGCGCGGCACGTTCAGCGAACTGGCGGGCACGTTCGGCAAGATCGTGAAGAACAAGCCGTTGTGGATGTTCATGATCGCGTTCTTCTTCTACATCGATGCCGTGAACACGGTGATTTCGATGAGTACCTCCTACGGTGCCGAGCTTGGCATCGACTCCACCCAGCTGGTGGTGGCACTGCTCGTCACGCAGTTCGTGGCCTTCCCCTGCGCGATTCTCTACGGCCGCCTGGCGGCGCGATTCGGTTGCAAGGCGATGATCACGGCGGCGGTCGTGGCGTACATGTGCATCGTGCTCTTCGCCGCGTTCTTCATGAAATCGGCCGTGGAGTTCTGGATTCTGGCGATTCTGGTCGGCATGTTCCAAGGCGGCATTCAGGCGCTCTCCCGCTCATACTACGGCAAAATCATCCCCAAGGACCACGCCAACGAATACTACGGCTTCTACGATATCTTCGGCAAGACCGCCTCGATCATCGGCACCTTCCTGGTGGCCACCACCACGTCCCTGACCGGCAACGCCTCGTTCGGCGTGCTGTCCATCGCCGTCCTGCTCGTCGCGGCGCTGGTCTTCCTGCTGCTGCAAAAGGACCCGACGCGGGAGTGAAATCCCGGAAATAACAGAATAAAGTACTGTGATAGCCCTTCCCTTGACAGGGAGGGGTTATTTTTTGTGTGTCAATACGCTGGCTTGAAAAACAGCTTGTTCATCTTTCCGTTTTTCGCAAAATTCATATTGACATTTTTGAATTTATGAATATAATGAGGATGTAAGTTCAAAACAGCGAATGTGAGGTGAGATTCGTGGCATCTGCATACACAGAGACCATAAAGGTGTTCAAAGCATTTTGTGACGAAAACCGTTTACAGATTTTAGAATTGCTCCGCACAGGGGAAAAATGCGCCTGCAAATTGCTTGATGATTTGCATATTACACAATCAACACTTTCCCATCACATGAAAATATTGTGTGATGCCGACATCATACAAGGGCGTAAAGATGGGAAATGGGTTCATTACTCCATCAATCCCGAAGGCGCAGAGCGTGCTAAAAAATTGCTTGAGCAACAATTATCTTTAGTTCCTCATGATGAGCAAAACGGAAGTTGCTGTAGGTAAAATAAGCCATCTGTAAAGGGTGGCTTCTCTTTTGGACAACATTTCGATAGTTTTGAATTTATCAATTTGAAAGGAGACATACCTTATGGAGATTTTACGATTAACGTGGCTTTTCATTCAAGATCAGGTGCTTGGAATGAAGTGGCTGAACACGGTAATTGGAAATGGTTTATCCGTTTTTGGGTTAGACACAACATCCCGCTTGGGTGGGAGCATCCAGTTTTTTCTTTACGATGTGGTTAAAATTACCGTGCTGCTCTGTGTCTTGATTTTTGTAATCTCATATATTCAGAGCTATTTCCCGCCTGAGCGGAGCAAACGGATACTGGGACGTTTTCATGGTATCTGGGCAAATATCATCGCTGCTCTGCTGGGAACGGTAACGCCGTTCTGTTCCTGCTCCTCTATTCCGCTGTTTATTGGTTTTACCAGCGCTGGACTTCCTTTAGGCGTAACTTTTTCTTTCCTGATTTCATCTCCGATGGTTGATCTGGGAAGTTTGGTATTGTTGATGAGCATTTTCGGGGCAAAGATTGCAATCGTCTATGTGGTAGTTGGCTTGGTGATTGCAGTAATCGGCGGTACAGTCATTGAAAAAATGCACATGGAGAACTACGTGGAAGATTTCATCCGTAATGCAAACAGCGTGGATGTTGAATCAGATGCACTGACAGTGAGGGATCGGCTGATCTTCGCAAAGGAACAGGTAATTGAGACTTTCAAGAAAGTGTTCCCGTATATTTTGGTTGGCGTTGGTATCGGCGCAATCATTCATAACTGGATTCCGGAAAGCTGGATTCAGACGGTATTGGGAAGCAACAATCCATTTGGTGTTGTGTTAGCCGTGTTGGTGGGTGTTCCAATGTATGCGGATATTTTCGGCACGATTTCCGTTGCGGAAGCCCTGCTTGCAAAAGGAGCGCAGCTTGGTACAATCCTCAGCTTTATGATGGCCGTCACTACGCTTAGCCTGCCGTCCATTATTATGCTGAAAAAAGCGGTAAAAGCAAAACTGTTAGGACTGTTCATCGTAATCTGCACGCTTGGAATTGTCATTGTGGGTTATCTGTTTAACGTATTTCAGCATCTGTTGATTTAACAAGGATAAGGTGTAACCATACAAAATTTGAAAGGAGATTCTATTATGGGACTGTTCGGATTTGGCAAAAGAAAAGAGGAAGGAGGAAAGACTGTTGCTTGTGCTTGCAATGGAGCTTGTGAAACGTATGAGGCCGAGACTGTAAACGGTAGCTGCTGCGATGAGGCAAGCAACAGTATTTGCTGTATTAAGGTTTTAGGCAGCGGATGTAAGAATTGCCATGCCTTGCTGGAGAACACAAAAGCAGCACTGAACAATATGGGGTTGTCTATTCAACCGGAGTATATCACTGATATGGAGAAAATTATGGCCTACGGTGTAATGTCTATGCCTGCGTTGGTGGTCAATGAAAAAGTGGTGTCTATGGGAAAGGTGCTGAAAGCTGCTGATGTGGAAAAACTGATCCATAAGTTGGGGTACTAAAAGTGGAGAAAAAGAGAGTTGCTTTTATATGCGTCCACAATTCCTGCCGGAGCCAGATAGCAGAGGCATTAGGGAAGCATTTTGCTTCCGATGTGTTTGAAAGCTATTCTGCTGGAAGCGAAACCAAGCCCCAGATCAATCAGGATGCTGTCCGCTTGATGAAAGAGCTGTATGGGATTGATATGGAACAGTCCCAATACAGTAAAACCTTTGACAGCATCCCGGAACCGGATATTGCGATTTCGATGGGCTGTGATGTGGGTTGTCCCTATATTGGCAGAGCTTTTGACGATAACTGGGGACTAAATGACCCGACAGGCTGCCCGGATGAAGCGTTCCGGGAAATAATCAGTCAAATTGAGGGGCACATTATACGGTTAAAAATACGAATTGAAGGAGGTGTTTATGGTTGAAAAAAGAAGCTGATCCGGGGATCAATTTTTTTCAACGGTATCTGACAATATGGGTATTCCTGTGTATGGTGGTAGGCGTATTGCTGGGGCATTTTGCCCCAGTAGTCCCTGCATTACTGGCTCGGCTGGAATATGCCCGTGTCTCTATCCCGATGGCTATTCTGATTTGGGTAATGATATATCCCATGATGCTGAAAGTGGACTTCAACAGTGTACGAAATGTAGGAAAAAATCCGAAGGGGTTGTTTGTGACATGGATTGTCAACTGGCTTATAAAACCTTTTACAATGTATGGCATTGCCAGCTTGTTTTTCTTCGTGATTTTCAAGGCATTTATTACGCCTGACCTTGCGGTAGAATACCTCGCCGGAGCAGTGCTTTTGGGGGCTGCGCCTTGTACGGCGATGATGTTTGTATGGAGTACGTTGACAAAAGGAAATCCAGCTTATACGGTGGTGCAGGTGGCGACCAATGACCTCATCATTCTGATTGCTTTTGTGCCTATCGTAAAATTTTTGTTGGGCGTTTCCAATGTTAGTGTTCCCTTTGATACGCTGATTTTAAGTGTAATACTGTTTGTGGTTATTCCACTGGCAGGCGGTATTTTGACCCGTGTATTTGTAACCCGCAGTAAGGGAACAGAGTATTTTGAAAATGTGTTTATTCACAAATTTGATTCCATTACTACGATTGGTCTGCTGCTTACGCTGGTGCTGATTTTCATGGGGCAAAGCGAAGTCATTTTAGAAAACCCGCTGCACATCATACTGATCGCAGTGCCGTTGATTTTACAGACATTTTTGATTTTCTTTATTGCCTATGGAGCCTGCAAGTTGTTAAAGTTACCGCACGATATTTCCGCCCCTGCGGGTATGATTGGTGCGTCTAATTTCTTTGAGTTATCAGTTGCGGTTGCTGTCGCTCTGTTCGGTACTACCAGCCCGGCGGCACTTGCAACAACGGTCGGCGTACTGACGGAGGTGCCAGTTATGCTGACGCTGGTGAAAATTGCAAACAAAACAAAGCAATCTTTCAGATAACTCAATGCTACCCAATTTCGATGACTTTGCGTATTTCGCTCGAATGGTTTTTGACCGTTCGGGCGATTTTTTTATTTTTTGAATTCATCACTTGACATTGTGGCAAAGATTTGCCAGTCCTCGGCAACTCTGCGCCGCGGGCGATATCTCGCAACCCCTGCAACGGGCCCTAATAACGATGGACCATCACCGCTTGATCACTTGCGCTCGCGATAATCCTTGACCAGCTGAATGGCGAGGGCCGCAACGCCGCACAGCACACCGCCAATCGGCCACGGCAGCCAGAACATCGCCCCATCCGCGGCGCTTGACCCAACGGCCGACCAATCGCCGCGCAATGCCGCAGGGTTCAAAAACAGCAGGCACAGGCCGATCACCGTGGCTATCAACATGATGATGCCACACACCGCACCGGTCAGTTTGACGTAGACATCCTGCTCACCCGCATGCTCCTTGCGGTCGTCCTCGGCCGCTTTGTTGTATGCGTTGATATTGAGCAGACTGTATCTCATGCCGCAGTAGACAAACCCGAAAACACCGGGCGCACAGAGCAGCAGAAAAATCGCGTTGGGCCACCCATCGGAGACGCCGAGCATGTCATCGGCATACACCGTCACCGCAATGCCGATCAGAATGGCCGCGAGGCCACCGACGATGCCGATTACCAGCAGCCGCAATTCTCGGCTGCGGTCCTCCCCGGTGTAGAAATCTTCTACGTATGGGTGACGCCGTTTGAAGTCAGTACGCGACAGACCTCCTGGAATCAGCATCGCCAGCCCCGCAATCACACCCACGCAGATGCACAGAAACGTCAGAAAATCGTTGAGCGGCGTCGCTCCGAGAATGGAATTGCTGGAATCGAACAGGTTGCCGATGCCAACCCCGGCGACAATCGCCGCGACACCGCCGGCAATCAGCAGCGCGAATCGGCGGCGATGTTCATCGTAGCCAGTGATATCCTGCGCAAGCTCCGCGATAGGAGCGATTATGCCCGCCGTTTTGGAAGAAGCGGCTAAAGGCGATGCCGCCTCAGCCGAGGAGTCAACATTCGACGAACCGGCCGCAGAAGCCGACGCGGCAGGCCGACTCACATCGCCAAGTACCAGATCATCAAGCGTGCAGCCGAACAGGTCGCAGATCATAAGCAGCTTGTCCATCTCGGGATAGGCCTTTTCGGATTCCCATTTCGAAATGGCCTGACGCGAGACGCCAAGCAACATGGCCAATCGTTCCTGGGTCAGGTTGCGTTGCGCACGTAGGTACTGCAGGTTAGCGCGAAAACTCATTGGAATGTCCCTTCATACGTAATCTTTATCATGTCATGTTCGGCCGATGGGCTCACTATGGCATGCCGTCCATGTCACCCGCCACCATCTTTGGGTTGCAATCGCCGGTTATTCGAGCGCAACCACAAGTTGCATCGGCGGAATCCCGCCATTCCGTTGACCTGAGCAGCTTTAACATCGCACTCCACGAGACCGAAGCTTTTCCAGCCATGCGAGGGCAGCTTGTCTCACCTGCCACCACGAATCCGCTTCGACCCACGTACACATCTGTGTACAGCAGCGCTCGCAATCGGTTACCTACGACCCATATGATTTGCTGAGCGACCGCAAAACACGCAATAGCCGAGACAACACCGTCAGCGTTAAAGCTTAAGGCGACTACTTGCCCAATAGTCCGGAAATCTGGCTGATGATGTCAGCGGGCAGTCCTGCTTGTTCGGCAATGGATCCGAGGTCCAGATTGGCACCCTGCTCCTGAATTGCGCCAGCGACCTGACTGATCTGGTCGGCGGAGATGTTTTCCTCCGCCAGCGCCTGCAGCTCGTCAAGTCAGTCGGCGTTCAAATGGTCGCCAACGACCTGTTGATTTCACCCAACTGATCGGCATTGAAATGCTCACCGATTACCGCCGGCAAATCACCAATCGAACCGAGATTGAAATCCCCGCCAAGCACATTGCCTAGATTGTCTGCGGCAAAATTTTTCAGGCTATCGAACAGTCCCACATGTGCCGCTGGTACTGCTTGTTCAGCAACTGCTGCAGAGCATCGCACAGACCCTGCATCAATCGCCGCTCTTCGGCAGACAAGTCCCGCGTGAAACCAATCTCTGCCTTTGCGCTCATCAGCTGGGGAGCTCACGGTCACACTCATGCGTCGCAGACCACGAGCCTCACGCGCCTCCTCATTCCACATCTGTGTTAACAACATGTGTTAATCGCATGCATCGCCACCATGATTCCCCAATGATTTCAAGGGTTCCCCGGTCTCACTATTGTTTCTTCCCTAAAACGGCCTCAATCATCGGCACCTTCCTGGTAGCCACCACCACGTCCCTGACCGGCAACGCCTCGTTCGGCGTGCTCTCCATCGCCGTCCTGCTCGTTGTGGCGCTCGTTTTCCTGCTGCTCCAGAAGGATCCGACGCGCGCAAACGTGCTGAGACATCGCCGGTGAACCAAGTTCTGCCTTTTTACCGACGCCAGCTCGCATAAGCAGGAATCAAACGTCGGCGCTGGGACACAGAACGGGAATCCGCCGACGTTCAGAGTATCTGATGTCGGTGCCGGGCCATGTCTTGGACGCCACCGACACAAGTACCACTCTTGGCGACGGTGGTGGGGCATCCGCTGTCCCACCACCGTCGCCAATCGTTCTCAGCGGCGTTGACAATCCATTATCTGTCCCTCCAACGCCGCCAGACGTCAACAGCGTCGGCGACGGTCCGGATTTTGACGCACCACCGATGCAAAACCATTGCAGGCGGTCCGTACGGAACATCAGCCGCGACCACCGAACGAGCACCAAATGCGGCATCAGCCGCGACACCAGCCGCACTTATCGACGCGCCCTTACCGCGTCATCACGTCCATCAATACAATGACTCATCGGCATATCCGGCTGCAGCCCAATAATCGTCGGCCGATAGCGAGCGATTGAAACCGGTGGCATGATCGCTTCCGAGGTCGCCCTCGCCACCGAGATCGACATCGAAATCAGTACCAGCATCGGAAGTACCGCCGGACATACCGGCAACGGACCTGACTTCGGTTTTCAGCAGGTATTTCTCCGCGAAATTCAGCGTGGTGCACACCATCGCAAACCCCTTTCCATGCGCGTTGCCCTGGCGGACCAAGACGTCCTTGTGTAAGTAAGTAAGTATGGCGGCTCCCCTTCCGCACCGCCATATCCACTATGGAAGCGCGCCGCGGCACACGACACAAGCCCCGGGACATATGAAGAAGTTATGGCCGGTTCAAAGCACCCGTATTACAGCCCAAACGGCACCGCGCGCAGCGGGATTGCACGACGGCCGGACGCCACTCATAATCGGAAACCGCTCACAGCCAAATGCCACCCGAGGCCGGACGCCATATAAGGAACCGTGGCACGGCAGATATAGAAAATGCCCGCCATCATAGACTGACGAGCGTGATATCGGGTGGGCGATGTAGGAATCGAACCTACGACCCCTTCGGTGTGAACGAAGTGCGCTAGCCGCTGCGCCAATCGCCCGAATATTCGGTTCTTCAGTTATATCCAGTCGAATTGCTTCGACTTTCGTGGGCGATACAAGATTCGAACTTGTGACCCCTTCCGTGTCAGGGAAGTGCGCTA
>ENA-OZBR01000956-OZBR01000956.1-human-gut-metagenome-genome-assembly--contig:-NODE-956-length-11897-cov-6.828154_pt1 | contig 11897 bp, 8 predicted proteins | sample MGYA00243981_ERZ653524 | MGnify/ENA primary metagenome ERZ653524 (study PRJEB26926, sample SAMN06165084) | human gut metagenome | biome: ENVO:00009003; feature: ENVO:2100002; material: ENVO:00002003...
AGATGTGTATAAGAGACAGTTTAAGTCGTTCCCTTAAAAATGGCTTGATAGAATATGCTATCAAACCTCTTATCTTTCTATGCTGTTGTTCTGTAATATTGCTCTTATTTCTTTTATTATACATATCCAACATAAACTGATAGTCATTTTTCCCATCATAACCATTATATTGATTAGGTGCAAATGCTCCCTCTTCATACAATGCAAGTAGTAATTTTTTTGAAAAATACTTAGAGGTTAATTCTATTCGTTCTCCACTTTCTATCGCATGTACTAAATGATACATATCCAGCTGAACATTTACTTCACTGTCTAAATCATCTCTCCCAAATTTTTCTATACAAGTTGACCCTATCGGATATAAACTGATACCTGTTTTTCTATTTCTGATTGTAAATAAATATCTCAAATTCTCTTTTCCACATACACATTCTGATAAATGTTTTTCATCTTCTTGACAATCAACAATATCCCATTCTCGCACCGCTATTTCCCATTTATCTGTTGTAGATGCTTCTAAAACACTTTTAATTAAGTTTTGATAATAATAACTCGCCATTAATAATCACCTCTTCTCTTCATTAATAATATCAGATAAAAAGATCCGATGTGGATTCGAACCACATTTTTCCCCTTCATAAATGCACTATTATAAATGCACTTATGAAGGGGGACGCCCTACCATTAGACTATCGGATCAATAAAGTATATTAATAAGTTCTGGTATTTGCTCTATTAATGTTTCGTCCGTCTTATACAAAGTATTTATATATGAGTATAGTGCTCTTTCTTGACGTTTTTTACTATATTTCCGCCATTTACCTACTTGTTTATGTGGAATATCCTTAACTATTTTAGCATAATCATATTCCATTTTTTCAAAAATGTATGTTGCCAATTCAACACAAGATCTCGAAAACATAACAAAATCATCGAATGAAATTTCTTCATATATATTGGGTGCTACTAGCTTCGAAAATTTAGCCTCGGTCTTAAAATTATATTTTTGCAATTTACGAAATTCTTTTTCATGAGAATCAATTTCACACAAATCATGAACTGAGGAATTTCTTATCAGTCGATAATATTCACATAGCTCATATAATGGTTTCATATCGTCAGATATACTATTTCCGCAAATATTTCTGACTGCACATGCTAAATATGACTCTTCTTGAATTCTCGGTTTATATTCATTTTTTCCACATTTATTTATCTGCTGGCATACATCTTTGAGAAATGTTTCAAAACACAAATGAACATTAACAATATAACTTCTGCATATTTCAGTAACCATTGCATCTGCATCATAATTTGTCAGAGTTATTGAATACTCTGTTGCTAATTTCACAAAGGTATCTCTTTTCTGTATCTCCTTTTGATGTTCAGCCACAAAACATCTTTTTGACAATTCAATAAACTGATTAATTGCACAGTATTTCCCCAGTACATCTTTAAAATTATTTAATGCGTTCTTCTCATACATTTTATCTATTTCCTAATAAACCAATCTGATAATCTTTCTCGAAATAATTTCCAATCCTTTTTGCTTATGTCCATGCTTTTGAACTTCCTCAGTCTCATGTTAGTCTCAACAAACAATTTCAAAAATGAGACTGACTTGAGACTACAACTTTATAATTTACCTGCAAATCCTGGTTTTATCGCATTTTGCTATATCATAGAGTCTCACTCAGTCTCAAATCTTGTGAGACTTTGTTGAGACTAACTTCGGAATATTCTTGAGTAAAAGTTTGGGTGTCACATTGAGTGCCAAATTTACTGTCATTTACCTACCTAATTTCCCATTTACCGCCATTATCTGGACCTTTTCGTTCTATGATGCCTTTATCCTTTAATTCTGATATATATCTAGCAATTGTTCTATCTGTGACATCTAAGGCTATTCTTAATTCATCAATAGAAATATTCGGTTTTTCGGAAATCATTTTTAGGATCTCACATGCTTTAGTAAGCTTCTTCTTAGAATACTCTGGCATTAACTGCTTCATTTTTTCTTCCGAAATTTCTATGACATTTTCTATGACATTTTCTATGACATTTTCATTCACCTGTGTTGCATAATTAGTGCCATAATTCAGATTATACAAAGTCAATGTAAAATCATCATTATCTGCCTCAAAGACTGGCATCTTGGTCTCATCAAATTCTACTTGTCCCTCATAATCTGCCAATATCTTCTTAAATCCACTACCTCTACGCTCCATATATTTTAAACGGCTGAATATATCAGCTAATATCGGATTTCTTCGCTTTGACGGAATTTTCAATAGATTTTTCCCCTCAAGAGATATTCCACTTACCATTCCACCGGGTGAATATATTTCAATTCTATCATCGAACATATCTATATGAACTTCACTACCTATCTCCAGATAATTTCTATGAATCAATGCATTTACTACACCTTCAAGCACTGCTCTATCCGGATAATCAGGCATTTCAATTCTGCCGTCACCAACCTTACGCCATGCTTTCTTGGAATTATTTCTCACAAAATCAGTTCCTGCCTGCAACAATGTGACAAGACTGCCAGTATATTCCTTATCATCAAGTGCATCTACAATTCCAGATGCCTTACTAAGTCCATTCCACCTAGTGCAAAACAATCTGGAATGACGCACAGGTGATTCATCTGCCAGAAGTGCTCCGGCATTCGTCAGATTACCTTTTTCATCAATCAATCCAAATGATTCATAATCTGTATCTTCAAATGTATTTCCTGTTCTCTGCTTATATACTGATTTCAATTTTGTAAATGACATATTGTCAAAATCATATCTTGATTTCAGGCTATCATAACTTTCACCGCTCCCACGAAGAACCAGTTCTCTTAGTTGTGAAGGAGTCGCTGGAACACTTTCATTTCCTATACGCATAAATGCGACAAGTTGCCCGTCTCCCTCATAATAGTATGGTGTCTGCTGCCCTTTCATAACTTCTACAATAACAAAAGTCTTGTCCTCATCTTTTTCAAATGAAAGCCTAAACTCCGGTATTGGATTTAAATGTATTTTTATTGCTTCACTAATTTTCTCCGCATCACCTTCTGCATCCGCAAGTCCCACCAACTCACTATCATTAGATACACCAAATATAAGCTTGCCTCCAAAACAATTAGCAAACGCACTGATACTCTTACACCAGCTCTTAGGTTTCTTTTCTTCAAGTGCAAGTTTTTTATCGTAATCTGTGGCTTCACCAATCAGCTGCTTTATATCCATTAATTCACTCCCTTTACTCATTTAACAATATACATAATATTTTTCTAATATATATGTCATCTTGCCAATCCCTTTTGAGGCTTTTTTAATTTTTCAAACACAATCCTATCATTTGCAGTTTGTTCTATCACAAAATCTTTTCCAAACATTGACACAAGATTTATTACTTGTTGTTCATAAGCCAACTGACTATGATAAAATATCGTAATTTTGCAGACAAAATCATTCATAAAAATTTCTTTTAAAATCCCCTTATCACTATCTGCAAGTGAGTGACCCATAATAAATACATTTATTGGAACATCCTCCAAAGATTTCTCTCGTGCATTTGGTTCTGTAATCCATGATTTGTAATAATTACCAGTGTGCTTCTGAATTCGTTGAAAGTATTTTTGAAAGTATATATAATCTAATGTACTAGGAAATGATTCATCCGGAATACCTAGCACCATATCTTCCTCTAAACAATCACCATGTATTCTATGATGTTCTCGTAAACTATTTTTCCCATATACAGATGCGTATGTATATGTATAATTGAAATTCAACAAATTAATATATGACAATTCTTTAATCTGCTCTGAGTACTGTTCAACTTTTATATTTGATACAAAATCCAATAAATAATAGTCTAAACACTTTATTAAATCATCAAGTTCTCTTTTCATTGTACTTAGTAACATTTCTTTATTATTTTTCAATTTATCTTTTTCTGTATCTCTCCTACTTATAATTCCCTGTGTAAAATCGATATATTCCTCTGGACAATTTTTCTTAAATATATTAATTACTGTACTCATGTCCCCTGGTATGTATTTTATTGGAGCATCATTCCTCTTTCTCATCTCTGGAATAAATTCCGAATAATATTCTTCAACCAATTTAAGGACATTATATATCTCACCTTCGAAATCAATCCAATTCACACTAGATAACTGTTTTTTCAAGAAATATTGAATCCATAAATTATCAATATGACTGTTAATAAATTCTAGATGTTCATATTTGTAATATCCTTGATGAGAAGCAAAATCTCTCATCGACTCCTCGATTATTTCATTTTGTTCAGATAATTTAACTCTAAAAGGTGTACACACTTGAGCCTTAGCCTCTCCATTATAATTATCCCAAAATATAGACCAATAGCTTATAAATTTTAGAAAATCTGTATACCGAGTCGGTAATCCATGATATAAGTCGAAACCATTTCCTACTATGAGTAAGTCAGTCATTATTCCATTGCTCCTTTGTATTTCTATTTTCTCACTTTATAAGTTGCCTCACTTTCAGCAACCATCAAGGGCTTTGCATAATTTGATTCAGCATATGATGTTGATTTTCTGTGAAAGTTAATAACATTCTCTTCTCCCATATCATTATTATCTGTCCAAAGTTCGCACTGTGTCATAACAGTCTGAACTGCATCCTCCATACCCTCTGGCGGATACTTATGTTTTTTCAGCAGTTTCTTTATAAGCATACGCATTTTTGCTCTCGCTGATTCTCGTTTCTGCCAGTCAATTGTTTTATTTCTTCGGAGAGTGTCTGCAAGTTCTTTTGTAATTGCTATCAGTTCTTCATTTTCATAGAAATCCTTTATCGCCTGTGGCTTAGTTAATGCATCATAGAAGGCAAGCTCATCAGCAGTAAGCCCAAGCTGGTCACCTTCCTTTTTGGCTGCTGCAATCTGTTTTGCAAGATTCAGCATTTCCTCAATAACTTCTTCATTTGTCAACATGCCATTAAGATACGCATTAAGTGAACGCTGCATAATTTCACTGAACTTCTCAGATTTAACTACATTAGTTCTGCGATATATTGAAACCTGTTCTGCAATCAATTTTTTCAGAAGTTCAACCGCGAGATTCTTTTCTTTCATATTGGCAACTTCTTCAAGAAACTTCGGGTCAAACAGTGAAAATTCTTCTTTTATATCTGAGAAAAGATTGATAACTCCATCACTCTTGATACTCTGCTTTAAAAGCTCATTTATTCTTGCATTCATTTCTGGAAGAGAAATCTTCTTCCCAACTCCTGTATTAGTCAGTCTAAGGACAAGAACACGCAGTGATTCAAAGAATGCTGCTTCAAATCGACTTTCCTCATCAACCAGAGAAGAGCAAAGAGACAATGCCTGATGCAGCATAAGTGCTTCTTTTACAAATGAGTTCTTATCATCCACTTTCTCTCTGTCCATAATAAAGTTAACTGCACCACTAATAGTTTTTGCTCTTTCAAGGTCTGTTCCGCCTGTAAACTTCGAGTAATCATATCCGTGGAACATATCCCGACAAACTGAAAGTTTTTCCAAAAACTTCGGATATGCCACCTTTGCAACATCAGTATCACCATAATTCTTTTTATCACGAGAAGTGTAATCATTCATTGCCTGTTTCAATGCAGACGCAATTCCAACATAATCTACAACAAGTCCACCTTCCTTATCACGAAACACACGATTTACACGAGCGATAGCCTGCATGAGATTATGTCCAGACATTGGCTTATAAACATACATAGTTGCAAGTGAAGGAACATCAAAGCCTGTCAGCCACATATCAACAACAATTGCTATCTTCATAGGGCTGTTATTATCTTTGAATTTCTTAGCAAGTTCATCCTTATGATGTTTATTGCCAATAATCTTTCTCCATTCTTCCGGATCATTATTACCAGAAGTCATAACAACTCCAACTTTCTCAGTCCATGCAGGACGAAGTTCTAAGATACGCTTGTATATCTTCATTGCAATAGGACGAGAATAAGCAACTATCATTGCCTTTCCTGTTAAAAGATTCTCTCTGTTATTCTCATAATGGTCAAGAATATCACAGACAAGGGAATTGATAGTATTATCATTGCCAAGAACAGCTTCCATCTTACCAAGTTCACGCTTGCTTTTCTCAACTACTTCTCCATCAGCATTTTCAGCCATAACATCATATTCACTATCAATCAACCTAAGAGTATCTTCATCAAGGTTAAGCTTGATAACCCGGCTCTCGTAATAAACAGGTCTTGTTGCTCCATCCTCAACCGCCTGTGTCATATCATAAATATCAATATAATCACCAAATACTTCACGAGTACTGCGGTCTTTTGATGAAATAGGAGTACCTGTAAATCCTATATATGTAGCATTAGGCAGCGTATTTCTGATAATTCGTGCTGTTCCAATTTTTATCTTACCAGTTTTGGCATCAACAGTTTCAGCCAATCCATATTGTCCCCTGTGTGCTTCATCCGCCATAACGATAATGTTGTTTCGCTCCGACAATGCTTCATGAGATTCTTCAAACTTCTGCATTGTAGTAAAGATAATACCATTTGCCTGTCTGCCGGCAAGCAAAGACTTTAAGTTTTCTCTACTTTCAGCATGTATCGGCTCTTGTCTTAAGAATTCTTTACACTTTGCAAATTGCCCATAAAGCTGATCATCAAGATCATTTCTATCGGTGATAACAACTATAGTCGGACTATCCAATGCTTCTTGCAACAAATGTGCATAAAATACCATAGAAAGTGACTTACCACTTCCTTGTGTATGCCAGAACACGCCTCCCTTACCATCCGTAACAGTAGCGCGTTTTGTGGATTCAATTGCTTTTCTGACTGCAAAATACTGGTGATATCCTGCAAGAATTTTGAATGAGTTAATACCCTCATTTGAAAAACAAATAAAGTTCTTTATAATATCAAGTAGTCGTTCTTTCTTGAACATCCCCTCAAAGAAAGTATCAAACTGTGCAAACTGTGTATTCTCATAATCTCCATCTTTCGTTTTCCATTCCATAAAGCGGTCTTCACCTGAAGTGATTGTACCTGCCTTAGATGTCAACTGGTCGCTCATAACGCAGATGGCATTATAAATAAACATAGATGGGATTTCCTGCATATAATTACGGAGCTGTTTGTATGCTTCCGAAGCATCCGTTTCTTCACGAGAAGGAGATTTCAACTCAACCAATACAACCGGCAAGCCATTTAAAAAGAGAATTACATCAGGACGCTTATTACTATTTTCAATGAAAGTCCACTGATTCGCTATGATAAATGAATTATTGTCAGGATTTTTGTAGTCAACAAGATAAACTATAGATGAACGCTCCTCACCATCTACAAAATATCTTACTGGAATGCCATTTTGCAGATAGTCCATAAATGCAGCATTTTTCTGCACAAGTTCTCCGTTTTCAAAGTTTTTAAGCTTAAATAATGCATCCTGAATAGCATCATCAGGCAAACATCTGTTCAGACGATACAGAGAATCGAGCAGAGCATCCTCATATAGTGGATTGTAAAAATCTCTTTCTATATCAGGACCATAAACATATTCATAGCCTAAATCATTTCTAAATAGCTCTATAACTGAATTTTCATAATCAGCTTCTGTGTATAATCCTGACATAAATCTCTCCTCCTTATATCAACGCAATCTGTTTTCTCAGCTTCTTTTCAACTTTTTCACACGCTACCGCATCATACGATTCTTTGAGTTTATCCAATGTGTCATAAAGACTATCTCGATATTTTTCTTCAGAAAACTGTTGTGATAACTCTTCTAAAGACCTAGGATGTTTGCTGTTTTCTTCATTTATCTTTTTAATAATAATCTGATACTTATACATTGCAGTTAATGTTTTTTCATAATCTCTCAAAAAATCACAATATGGCAGTACTACATCACCTTTGAAAATAAGCTCCAACTCTATTGCCATACTTCTAAGTTCTTCTAGTTTCTTCAAAAAATTGTTGTGAAATGGTTGTTCCAGCGGATGTTGGATAGCCTTAGCCTGTGATTCCATATATGCATTATTCGTAAGGCTCATAAAGAAAAAATCATTATTTAGTTGCGGTTCTGCTTCTCTTTTTCCTGAAATCCACATATAATTTTCTCTGCAAAGAGAAATAATACCATTTACCAACATGTATGCTTTCAATCGTCGATCAAATAATTGCTGTTTATTACTTAGCTGAATTTGACGGACTGATAAATATATTGCGATGAAAGCCGCAATGGATGTCATAACAGTACACCAGAAATTCCAATCTTTAAGCATAGATATTTCCCCTTTCAACAAATTTTAAACAATAATTTAGCGGCTTAAATCTCGATGGTAGATACATCAAATTCGCCAGACATAAGTTTTGGAAGCAATGTGTCTCTAAGTTGTGATAATCGAGCATTCTCTTTTTGATTAGATACAACTATATCAGTCATCGGGATGACAAGTCCGTTAAATTTGATAAGAGTATCTTCATCAGGGAGAAGGAGTTCCAGAGCCTTGACGCGGTCCCTTGGCAGTTCGGTTTGTCCTGTACTTCCTGTGTGCTGAGCTTCAATTTCACTTTCGTGAGAGAATCCCCAGAAACCGATATAGCTTTGTAATATCGGAGCCTTGGGACGAACAATAGTTACATGGGAATCTACAGTCATGTTATTTGTATCAAACCAAACTTGAGCAACACGTCCCAGCGTTCCAGTACCTGTAGAATTGATAAGTAGATCACCTTTAGAAATCCATTTTTCATTAATCCTTTTTTGCAGGTGCCGCCGGGCGAGAGAAACATCAATGGTATGATCTCTGATGCATTTCTGATTAAGAACTATTTGATTGCTACTGTCATCATATTTAGGTGCAATACCTCTGGTAACTAAGCTGGAAAGTGCATCAATTGTTGTAATATGCCAACTTTCAGGGAGAACGCCATCTGAAAGTACATAATCACAGAACCAAGCTTTATAAACTGCTAGTGCTTGCTGAAGTAAATTATTGTTTATCGCATTATTAAGCTCTATCTTGTCGTCAATCATCTCCAAGTAACGAGCGATTTTCTTTTGAACTTGTGCATCTTCAGGAATATTGACTTCCAAACCATTTATATCATTCCTATTTACCGAACCAAAGACAGTACCACTTTCTTTTTTTAGTAAATGGGGAATATAGTATTTCATCATATAGAATAGAAAGTCTTGATTTCCATTCTTCATTCTTAATGAACAAACGCCTCGACCTAAGCACATATCAACTGGTGTAATATTGAGATCCCCAACCGGTGCTCTCACACTCATTATGACATCACCAGCTTTTGCCGGTTTAGTCATTACTGTTGTATATGTATCGAATGTTGGATACTTAAATCCAAATGTTCTGTTTCCCTGCAAGAACGTATAACCTTTTCCTTCTGTGTTATAATATTCAGACTTGGGTGATTGCCCCATTGTTACATCAACAATATCTTCAAGTTTACACTTCATACCCAATCGCCCCCAATTTCTTACGAATTTCTTCTTCCAACTCATGAGACTTTGCAAACATATCTGAAAGCTCTGATGTAAGGCGTGTCATCTTTTGTTCAAATGGTTCTCCGTCGTCCTCGACTTCTTCAATACCAACATATCTACCTGGTGTCAAAATAAAGTCCTGCTTTTCGATTTCTTTAAGGTCTGCTACGGCACAGAATCCTTTCACATCTTCAAGCATACCATCTTGAAATGCTGTAAATGTATCAGACAATTTCTGAATATCTTCATCAGTAAAATCTCTATGCTTACGGTCAACCATATAACCCATCTTGCGGGCATCTATAAATAAAGTTTTACCTTTCTGCTTTTTGTTCTTAGATATAAACCAAAGTGTAACCGGAATTGTAACGCTGTAAAATAACTGCGTAGGCAGTGCAACGATACCTTCTACAAGGTCAGCCTGAATAATATTCTTTCTGATTTCTCCCTCACCGCTTGATTGAGATGACAAGGCACCATTAGCAAGTACAAGCCCAATTTTTCCATTCGGTGCAAGATGATGTATCATATGCTGAATCCACGCATAGTTGGCATTTCCTGCTGGCGGAGTTCCGTATTTCCATCTAACATCGTCTTTTAGCTTATCTTGTCCCCAGTTAGAAAGATTGAATGGTGGATTTGCCATAATAAAATCAGCTTTAAGCGTTTTATGTAAATCATTGAAAAATGTATCTGCCTGATAAGGTCCAAAATCTGCATCGATACCGCGAATAGCCATATTCATTTTTGCCATCTTCCAAGTATCTGCATTAGACTCCTGACCATAAACTGCAATTTCGCCACGCTTACCACTATGTGCCTGAATAAACTTTGCACTCTGAACAAACATACCACCTGAACCACAACATGGGTCATATACACGACAATTTTTGAATGGTTTCAAAATAGCAACAATTGTTTTAACGATACTTGCAGGAGTATAGAACTCGCCACCTTTAACCCCTTCGTATGCTGCAAACTGCTGAATACAATACTCGTATGTTCTGCCAAGAAGGTCTTTGCTTTCTTCTGTATCTCCCATATCCATATTGGTAAAAAGATCAACAACCTCGCCTAATACTCGCTTATCCAAATCTGGACTTGCATAATTCTTTGGAAGCACATTTTTAAGAGTTGTATTTTCCTTTTCAATAGCTCGCATTGCATCGTCGATAACAGTACCGATTTCTGGAGTATGCGCTGCAGATGCAATCTTGCTCCAACGGGCATCCTCTGGTACAAAGAAAATATTATCTTCTGCGTATGCATCATTATCATCTTCAAAACCATCACCCTCATCAACAAGCTGTTGATATCGTTTTTCAAATGCACTTGATATGTAACGCAGAAAAATAAGTCCTACGATAACCTTTCTGTATTCTGCTGCTGGAATGTGTCCCCAAAGAACACAAGCCGCATCCCATATTTGTTTTTCAAATCCAATATTAGCATTATTTTGAACTGCCATTTATAAATTCCTTTCTATTAGCACCTTGCTATATTTATTTGTATATATTTCTTCATTTTGCAATATCACTATCGTTCTATTTCCACAATATCATCAAAGCCACATTTCAATTCAACACATATCCTAGCTAGAATATCTAACGATACTTGTTGATCGTTGTTCATTTTGGTAAATGTACTTGGTGCTATCTGTGTTTTCTTTCTCAATTCAGTTTTCGTCATATCCCTATCAATTAACAACTTCCATAAAGGTTTATAAGTTATTTTTACTTGATTTTCTGACATGTTATTTCCTCCGATTATCACGTCAAATGTTTCTTTTATCATATATTTTTATTATACCAGTGGATTTTCACTTATGCAATTACATTTTTTGAGCTCTCGAAATTGCAAATTCATTTAACAATCAGATATAAAAAATGCTTGTGTTATTCAATGATTCCCTTTATCCCCTCAGGGGAGAACTCTTCTATCCTCTTAAAGATAAATGTGACTGCCATTGAACAATCAAAAGCAATATATGCTGCTCTTGCTTAGATTCTTCCTCATAATTCATATAACATTGATCCAACAAGGCTTTCGGCTTCTATGAAATAAAAGAGACCATAAGATGAGGAATACTTGGACTTATCTTATAGTCTCTGATACTTTTTATTTTATTGTTGACTATGCAGTTTTTACCATAAAGGCGATAAACCGTATTACCCTTTAACACTGTTTACTATTCAAACCCAATAAATGTGATACACTGGCACACTTTTTATTTCTATATGTAATTTTTCCTAAATTATATTTCTACTTATCCTGCTATTTTCACAACAGATTTATCCATAGTTCTTAAACATTTATCTCTGTCTCTTATACACATCTGACGCTGCCGACGAAGCTAGAAGTGTAGA
>ENA-OZBR01000961-OZBR01000961.1-human-gut-metagenome-genome-assembly--contig:-NODE-961-length-11822-cov-16.456191_pt1 | contig 11822 bp, 8 predicted proteins | sample MGYA00243981_ERZ653524 | MGnify/ENA primary metagenome ERZ653524 (study PRJEB26926, sample SAMN06165084) | human gut metagenome | biome: ENVO:00009003; feature: ENVO:2100002; material: ENVO:00002003...
TTTTTCTGAGACCTCTTTATATAGCTCACCCAGCTTACGCTGTTCCCAAGCGGGGGCGCGGTATTCTTATGGAAGATGTGCAGTCACTCGTGGAGCCGTGCATTGGTTTGCCGGTACCGCAATGAGGAGGGATAGATGAATAAGCAGCAGCTCGCTTCGAAGATTTGGGAATCCGCCAATAAGATGCGTTCCAAGATCGAAGCGAACGAATACAAGGATTACATTCTTGGCTTCATTTTCTATAAATTCCTTTCGGAAAACGAGCTGATGCGCTTGAAGGCCAACGATTTCACCGAGGATGACCTGCCACAACTTACGGAGGATAATCCGGACATTGTGGAAGGCGTACAGGATGAGTGTGGCTATTTCATCGCCTATGACAACCTGTTTTCCACATGGATCAAAAAGGGCAACGATTTCGAGATTTCCAACGTGCGTGATGCGCTTTCGGCGTTCTCCCGCAACATCAATCCGGCGCGTAAGAGAGTGTTCGACGGTATTTTCGACACGTTGCAGACCGGGCTTTCCAAACTTGGCACCGACGCGAGAAGCCAGTCCAAGGCCGCGCGAGATTTGATTTACCTCATTAAAGACATTCCGATGGATGGGCGTCAGGATTATGACGTTCTCGGCTTCATCTACGAATATCTCATCAGCAATTTCGCCGCCAATGCGGGGAAGAAGGCCGGCGAGTTCTACACGCCTTCTGAGGTTTCCCAGCTGATGAGCGAAATCGTCGCCTGGCATTTGCAGGGGCGCGAGCAGATCAAGATCTACGATCCGACATCCGGCTCCGGTTCCTTGTTGATTCATATCGGTCAGGCGGTGGCTCGACGTAACGGCAATCCGGATTCCATCATGTATTACGCGCAGGAGCTCAAGGAAAACACCTACAACCTCACGCGTATGAATCTGGTGATGCGTGGCATTCTTCCCGACAACATCGTTGCCCGCAACGGCGACACTCTGGAGGACGACTGGCCGTGGTTCGACACGTTGGAGAACAAGGAGGAAACGTACAATCCGCTGTTCGTGGATGCGGTGGTCTCCAACCCACCCTATTCGCAGAATTGGGATCCCACTGACAAGGAGATCGATCCGCGTTTCAGCTATGGCATAGCTCCGAAGTCCAAGGCAGATTATGCTTTCCTGCTCCACGACTTGTACCATCTGCGTGCCGATGGCATCATGACCATCGTTCTGCCGCATGGGGTGCTGTTCCGCGGCGGCGAGGAAGGTCAGATTCGTAAGAATCTGATCGAGAACCGTCATATTCAGGCGATTATTGGTCTACCTGCGAATATTTTCTTTGGTACGGGTATCCCCACCATCGTGATGGTGTTGCGCAAAAAACGCGATGACGACAAGGTGCTCATCGTTGATGCGTCGAAACATTTCATCAAGGACGGCAAGAACAACAAGCTACAGGCTTCTGATATCAAACGCATTGTCGATGTGGTATCGAACAATCGCACGGTACCCAAGTTCAGCCGTCTGGTGTCCATCGATGAGATTCGCGCCAACGATTACAACCTCAACATTCCGCGTTATGTCGATTCATCCGAGGATGCGGAAATGTGGGATGTGTACGCTTCGATGTTCGGTGGCGTTCCGAAGAACGAGGTTGAGCGGTTCAAGGAATATTGGAACGCTTGGCCGAGTCTGAAGGCTGAACTGTTCCGTGATAATGGTGCCTGCTATGCCTGCGATCACGATGATATCGCCACTGTGGTGCGCAACAATGCCGACGTACAGGCGTTCATTGCCTCGTATGAGCAAGCCATTTCCGGCCTGCCTGCTGACCTGCGCTCCCGTTTGGTGGAGCATCCCGAACAAGTGGATGCGCTCGCCCAGGAAACGGCCATCGGTAAGGAATTGGATGCGATGATTGCCGATACCGCGCTGGTTGACCCGTATGATGCTTATCAGAAGCTTGATGACGCATGGAACGGCATCTCCATTGATCTGGAAGTGTTAGGTTCCGAAGGTTTCGATGTGGTAAGAGCCGTGGATCCGAACATGGTCGTCAAGAAGAAGGCCGGCAAGGATGTGGAAGTGCAGGATGGCTGGATTGGCCGCGTTCTGCCGTTCGACCTGGTTCAGCGCGAGCTGCTGCACGATGATTTGGCCGCAATCGAGACGGACGAACGCCGTGTGCAAGACATCGATTCCGAGATTGAAACCATATTGGAAGGTTTCGATGAGGATGACAGGCAGAACAGCGATGCAATCAATCAGGACAGTGACGCCTTCGTTGCCGCCGAGCTGAAGAAAGCGGTCAAGGCGATCGGCAAGAATCCGTCTTCCGACTTCGAGCGTGGCTTGGTGCAGGCCCAGAAGCTACTCGATGAGGCGAAGAAGCTGAAATCCGGCATCAAGACCAAGCGAAACGTGTTGGAGGAGAAGACCTACAACACGATTAAGGCATTGAGTGATGACGAAGCCAGAAGGTTGCTGGAAGCCAAGTGGATTACGCCGCTGCAGAAGCAGCTGGAAGCGCTGCCGAATGCGGTGATCGACGAATTCATTGGCAAAGTGAACGCGTTGAAGAACAAGTACGCCACCACATATGCCGATGTATGCGTCCAAATCGATGAAGCGGAGAGGGAATTGGCCGGAATGCTTGGCGATTTGACCGGTAATGCCCGCGATCTGGCGGGCTTGGAAGAGCTCAAATCACTGCTCGGGGGTGAATAATTATGGTCGAACAGCATGAAAAAACACTAGTTCCGCAGATTCGTTTCGCTGGTTTCACTGACCCTTGGGAACAGCGTAAGGTGGGGGAAGTTGCTTATGGATTCGAGTACGGTTTGAATGCGGCTGCTTCGGATTTTGATGGTGAGAAAAAATATCTTCGAATCACTGATATAGATGATCAAACTCGTGAATTCCGTACGGATGATTTATCATCACCTGATATCAATAATCCGATTGATGACAAGTACCTACTTAAAGAGGGTGATATATTATTTGCACGAACCGGGGCTAGCGTAGGTAAAACCTACTTGTATAAGGCATCAGACGGGAAAACGTATTATGCCGGTTTCCTTATTCGAGCACATGTTTCAGACGAGGCAGATGCTGGTTTCATCTTTCAAAGCACACTCACTGAACGGTATAAGCAATTCGTTTTGCTTACTTCTCAGCGCTCTGGACAGCCTGGTATCAATGCACAAGAATACGCGGATCTTCTTTTGCCTTTGCCGTCCTTATCCGAGCAGCGCCGAATCGGCGCATTCTTCGACCGTCTGGACTCGCTCATCACCCTTCATCAGCGTAAGTATGACAAGCTCTGCGTGCTGAAAAAATCCATGCTCGATAAGATGTTCCCTAAAGGGGGTTCCCTGTATCCGGAGATTCGTTTCGCTGGTTTCACTGACCCTTGGGAACAGCGTAAGCTGGGTGAAGTTGCCAATGTTTGCAGCGGCAGAGACTATAAGCATCTGGCGGAAGGACCAATCCCGGTATACGGAACAGGTGGTTACATGACATCTGTTTCTAAGGCTCTTTCGTATGATGAAGATGCAATTGGCATAGGGCGAAAAGGAACTATCGACAAACCGTATAGACTGCAGGCACCTTTCTGGACGGTAGATACGTTATTTTATGCCATTCCTGAGGCTTCCTCAGATATTAATTTCCTTTTGTGTTCTTTTCTGAACGTTGATTGGAAAAGTAAGGATGAGTCGACGGGGCTTCCAAGTCTTTCAAAGCGGGCAATAAATGAAACCGAAGTTCTAGTTCCAGACAATGGCGAGCAGCGCCGAATCGGCGCGTTCTTCGACCGTCTGGACTCGCTCATCACCCTTCATCAGCGTAAGCTCGAATTACTCCGGAATATCAAGAAATCCATGCTCGACAAGATGTTTGTATAGGGGTGATCATGGCAACAATCACGTTATTTCACGGTTCCCCATACAAATCCGTGACCCCCGAATACGGTTTAGGCAACGACAAACACGACTACGGCCGTGGTTTCTATCTGACCGCGAATGTGGAACTGGCCAAGGAATGGGCCGTGTGCCGGCCGGATGAGTCCAATGGCTGGGTCCATCAGTACGAGTTGGACACGGATGGGCTGCGCATCCTGGATTTTCAGGAACATAGCGTGCTTACTTGGCTGGCTGAGCTGATGAAGCACCGTGATGCCGCCGATTCCAAGCGCTATCGCGTGCTGGCTACGAAGTTCATCGCCGAATATGGCATTGACACCAGCGGCTATGACATCATCAAAGGCTGGCGTGCGAACGCCTCGTATTTCTACATCGCCAAAGAATTCGTCCGAGACAATGTGGACGTCGATATCTTGGAGGAACTGCTGTCGCTTGGAGGTCTGGGAATCCAGTATTGCGTCAAGACCGCAAAGGCGTACGGGCAACTGCGCGAAGTCCCGGACGGCCTGCTTTCCGTCAGCTACAGCGAATTCAACGACAAATACAATCAGAGGGATGTCGAGGCACGCCAAAACATGCGCGACCTCATCGATTCCGATGCCAATACGGTGACCAACGTGTTCAGCACGTTGCTCTAGGGGTGATGACAATGCGGGCATATCCAGAGGTCTACCGGGATGATGTGGTGGAAACTCAAGGCAAGCTCTTCGACTACGTGGCACAATCGTTCCCCAACAAGAGCACGGAGGACTTCATCACCGTATATATGGCGAGCAAAACACGCAAAAGCATTGATGAGGCCAAAGCCTACGTCAACACGATGGATGCGAAAGAGCTGTGGAAGTATTTCACCGAGACCGAGCACTACCAGTTGAAGGACGGCAGGGCGCTCGAAGGGTTCATGCCTGATTGGATTGGCGAATTCTACGCCTACTACCAATGGTTCTACGCCATTCCCAGTGCTGAAGTGATCGCCAAGGTGCCGCTGGACTTCCTGAAGAAAGCCTATTTCGGGCTTCATGATCTCGATCTGGAGCTTGCGGTGCGGAAAGTCGGCGAAGAATGACGGACATCATCTGCTTCCATAATCCCGATGAGGAGAACGGATACCTGAGCAACTGGTATCCATCGCGCTTCGTTGTGGATGATGTCGAGTTTTCCTCGATGGAACAGTACATGATGTACCGCAAAGCCTGCTGTTTCAACGATGCCGAAACAGCCGCGCGGATTCTTCGAACCAGCGACGTGGCCGAGATCAAACGACTTGGCCGACTGGTAGCCGGTTATGACGATCACGTATGGAACGGCGTTCGCCAAATCGAAGTCTATGAAGGATTGCTTGCCAAATTCAGTCAGAACGCCGAACTCGGTGCGCAACTCGTAGCGACCGGCAATGCGATATTGGCGGAATGCGCCGTCAAAGACCGCATCTGGGGCATCGGCTTGTCAATGCATGACCCAGCCAGGCTCGATCCAGCCCAATGGCGCGGTCAGAACCTGCTCGGATACGCTCTAATGCTCACAAGAAAGAAGCTCAACCGCGTAGATGAGCGATAATACGGCCGTTTTCCCGTATCAATCGCCCCCGCTTGGGAACAGCGTAAGCTGGGGGAAGTTGCTTCTGGATTCGAGTACGGTTTGAATGCGGCTGCTTCGGATTTCGATGGTGAGAAAAAGTATCTTCGAATCACTGATATAGATGATCAAACTCGTGAATTCCGTACGGATGATTTATCTTCGCCTGATATCAATAATCCGATTGATGACAGGTATCTACTCAAAGAAGGCGATATATTATTTGCACGAACCGGGGCCAGCGTAGGTAAAACCTACCTGTATAAGGCATCAGACGGGAAAACGTATTATGCCGGTTTCCTTATTCGAGCGCATGTTTCAGATGAGGCAGATGCTGGTTTCATCTTTCAGAGCACACTGACTGAACGGTATAAGCAGTTTGTTTTGCTTACTTCTCAGCGTTCAGGGCAGCCCGGCATCAACGCGCAAGAATATTCAGATCTCCTTTTGCCTCTGCCATCCCTGATGGAGCAGCGCCGAATCGGTGCATTCTTCGACCGTCTGGATTCGCTCATCACCCTTCATCAGCGTAAGTATTGTGGTGTTGTTTCTTGGATGTTAGGGGTTGCGCTCGTAAGATTGAGCTCGGAAAAGTGATGGTGCGTTCGGGGAGATGGAACATGTTCTACGATAAGGAATCGGATTTCGAAGACGATCTGGTTGCGGTGCTGAAACGCCACGGGTGGACCGATGGTGTGTTGGAATATCCAACCGAACAGGATCTCATCGACAACTGGGCTAACATCCTATTCGACAACAACAAAGGCATCGATCGCCTGAACGGGCAGCGCCTTACCAAGGGTGAGATGGCGCAGATCCTCGAACAGATCGAAACATTGCGCACGCCATTGGCGTTGAATTCCTTCATCAACGGCAAGACCGTGTCCATCAAACGTGACAATCCCGCAGACACAGCACATTTCGGTAAGGAAATCAGCCTGAAGATCTACGATCGCCAGGAAATCGCCGCTGGGCAAAGCCGGTACCAAATCGCAAGACAGCCGATGTATCCGGCAAAAAACAAAATGCTGAACGATCGTAGAGGAGACGTCTGCCTGCTCATCAACGGCATGCCGGTCATCCATATCGAACTGAAGAAAAGCGGCATTCCCATAAGCCAGGCCACCAATCAAATCGCCAAATACGCGCATGAAGGCGTGTTCACCGGGCTGTTCAGACTCGTGCAGGTCTTCGTGGCCATGAATCCGGATGATGCCGTGTACTTCGCCAATCCCGGTGAAGGCGATTTCAACAGCAACTACTTCTTCCACTGGGCTGACTTCAACAATGAGCCCATAGCGGCGAACAACCATGTCGGGCAGGATGAATGGAAGCGTTTCACATCTGATCTGCTATCCATTCCCATGGCACACCAGCTCATCGGGTTCTATACGGTCGCCGATTCCGCAGACGGATGCCTCAAAGTGCTACGCAGCTACCAATACCAGGCGGTGAACGCCATTTCCGACCGTGTACGCACCTGCAAATGGGATGAGCCGGTGCCAAGCGGCACGCCGGGCCGTCCGGGCGGTTATGTGTGGCACACCACTGGCTCGGGCAAAACCATGACCAGCTTCAAGGCTGCGCAGCTCATCGCTGGCTCGAAAGATGCCGACAAGGTGGTCTTCCTCATGGACCGTGTCGAATTGGGCACGCAGTCGCTGCTGGAATACCGGTCGTTCGCGGATGATGCCGATGATGTGCAGGGCACGGAAAACACGGATGTGCTCAAATCGAAACTGGCAAGCATCGACCCCAAAGACACGCTCATCGTCACCTCCATCCAGAAAATGAGCAACATCAAAGCGGGCGAGGGGCATATCACCGAAGAGGAAGTGAAGAAGCTCGCTGGCAAACGCATCGTATTCATTATCGACGAATGCCATCGTTCCACGTTCGGCGAGATGCTGCAGGATATTCGCCATTCCTTCCCGAACGCGTTGTATTTCGGTTTCACGGGCACTCCGATTCATGAGGAGAACCGTAAGAAGGGCGCGACCACATCAATGGTGTTCGGCGATTGCCTTCACCGATACAGCATCGCCGACGGCATCCGCGATGGCAATGTGCTCGGATTCGACCCGTACATGGTGTTGACCTACCGAGACAAGGATGTTCGTCAGGCTGTCGCGTTGCAGAAAGCGAAAGCCGCGACGGTTGAGGAAGCCCAGGCAGATCCGGCGAAAGCTGAGGTGTTCTACCATTACATGGATCCGAAGCAAATGCCGATGGGACCCATGGAAACGCAGGCCGGAGAACATGTCAAAGGCATTGAGGACTATCTGACCGCAGCGCAGTATGCGCAAGGCACGCCACATGAAGACAAGGTCGTGGAGGATATTCTCGACCAATTCCCATTGCTGAGCAGAGGCAACAAATTCCATGCGATGCTGGCCACGAGTTCCATTCCCGAGGCGATCAGCTATTACCATCTGTTCAAGGAACGTGCTCCGCAGATGCACGTGACCGCGCTGTTCGACCCCAACGTCGACAATTCCGACGGCGCAATCCTCAAGGAGGATGCGCTTAAGGAAATCATCGGCGATTACAACGAACTGTTCGACAAGGATTTCATCATCCCCACATGGCCGAAGATGAAGAAAGACATCACCGCGCGGCTTTCCCACAAGCGTCCGTACCTGACGGTCGACCAGCACCGTGAGGAGCGGCTGGATCTGCTGATTGTGGTTGATCAGATGCTGACAGGTTTCGATTCCAAGTGGGTCAACACGCTGTACCTCGACAAAATCATCGACTATGAGAACATCATCCAGGCGTTCAGTCGCACGAACCGACTGTTCGGTCCCGACAAGCCTTTCGGAACTATTCGCTACTACCGCAAGCCACACACCATGAAGGGGTATATCGAAGCGGCGGTAAAACTGTATTCCGGAGACAAGCCGCTCGATCTGTTCGTGCAGAAACTGCCGGAAAACGTGCGCCTGATGGATGCGCGTTTCGAAGAGATCGCTTCCGTGTTCAGTGCCGGAGGCGTGGAAGATTTCATGCGATTGCCGGAATCGGTGGAGGCATGCCGCAAGTTCGCAAAACTGTTCGTAGAACTCAATGATTTTCTGGAATCCGCCAAAGTGCAAGGATTCACTTGGGGGCGGCAGGAGTATTCCGTCGCCCATGACGATGGATCCGTGGAGGTTGTGCGGCCGAAGCTTGATGAACGGACATATCTGATTCTTGTACAGCGATATAAGGAGATGTTCAGCAGCGGCGAAGGCCCCGGCAGCGGTCCGGAAGCACCATATGAACTTGACGGCCATATCACTGAGATAGATACAGGATTGATTGATACGGATTACATGAACGCCAACTTCACCAAATGGCTCAAGGCGCTTGGCGGAGGCGATCCGGCCCTGTTGGCATCAGCCGAGGAGGAGTTGCATAAGTCGTTCGCTTCGCTCAGCCAAGAGGAACAACGGTATGCCGAACTGTTCATGCATGATGTGGAACGTGGCGAAATCGAGTTGGAGGAAGGCAAGACGCTACGCGACTACATCACATATTACGCGAACAGCGCCAAAAACAGCCAAGTGGAGCAAATCACCAAGGCGTTTGACGTGGATGGGGCGTTGCTCAACGAGATGATGCGGCTTGACCTTACAGAGACAACCCTGAACGAATTCGGACGATTCGACCGGTTGAAAGCGTCGGTTAACAGGTCTTTGGCAAAGGCGTTTTTCGATAAGCCGGATAGTCCGGTCTCCCAATTCACGGCGAATCTTCTCGCCACGAAGCTGCTGAAGAGCTTTATCCTTGAGGGAGGATTCGATTTGGACGATCGGGAATAGCGGGGAGAATCATGGCTGTTGTTGACGAAGCGAAGCTGAGATACTTGGACTTCCTCTCCCGCGAGGATCGTGTTCGGCACCACCGGTACGTCGAGGAAATGAAGCAATACGACATGATGCGTTCCGGCGACATCAACGCCATCGCCGAAAGCACACGTCTGTGGGACTCCGGACTGTACGGCTACCTGTCGGACGATCCGCTCAAAAACGCGAAATACCGGTTCGTCACCACCATCACGCTCGCCACACGTTTCGCCATCGAAGGCGGTATGGACGAGGAGGACGCCTACAACGCCTCCGACCTGTACATCCAGAACCTGGAAAACTGCAAAACGCCCGACGACGTGCGCCGCCTGCACACCGACATGATGACATTCTTCACATGGGCCATGGCCGACATGCAGAAGGCGGAAACACATTCCAAAGCCGTCAACGAATGCCTGGACTACATCCACTACCATCTGCATGAGAAAATCACCGTGCCCATCCTCGCCGAGCATGTGCATCTGAATCCCACGTATCTGTCGGAGCTGTTCAAACGCGAAACGGGCACGGCCATATCGCAATACATCACCGACAAGCGTATGGAAGCGGCCGAGAACATGCTCAAATACTCGGAATACAGCTTCGACGAGATCGCCCAGATCCTCGCATACCGGTCGCAAAGCCACTTCTCGAAGGTGTTCAAAAAACATTCCGGCATGACGCCGGGGGAGTACCGCACCAAGTACGCGCAGAACGGCATCTGGCCGGAGTGATTGCGATCACGGCGTCTACCACGCCGGTTGCGGTGAACCGCCGGTGACGGCACCGCGAAATTCGGGTGTGCCAATCGTGAAATCGACGTGTCCGCGCGTGCGAAACACGCGCGAATCAGCTACGGTGGAAGCATTCAATGATGATGCGCGCCACCGGCCGAATGAACGGCGGAACAAGGAACGTGCGCGCAGGATGTGGATGAAAGCGAAGGAATAAACGAATATGGGAATGCCCCTTGATCTGTATGTGATCCGACATGGCGAGTCGGAGGCGAACGTCATCATCAGCGCCGGCGAACAGGGTGACAACTCGCTGTATACGCAGGACAACGTCACCGTGCCGGACCGTTCGTGGAGGCTCACCGCCACCGGACGCAAGCAGGCCGACTGCATTGGCCGTTGGCTCGTCGCGCAGCAGCCGCTGTTCGACCGCTACCTCGTTTCGCCGTACGTGCGTACGCGTGAGACGGCGGCCACGATGGCCCTGCCTAAGGCGAAATGGGAGGAGACTCGCGTGCTGCGCGAACGCTCCTGGGGTGAGATCAACACCATCACGAAGGACGATTTCAAAACCAACTACGCGCGCAACTGGATGTTCAAGAACACCGATCCGCTGTACTGGCGTCCGCCGGCGGGCGAGTCCATCGCCGACGTGGCCGAGAACCGCGTGCACAACCTGCTCACGTCCCTGAACCGCAAGTCGGATGCGGAATCCGTGGTGATGGTCAGCCATGGCGACCTCATGCTGGCGTTGATGCTCACGTTGGAGGACCTGTCCGACGAGGAGTTCATGCATCGAGCGGCCGCCGACGAATGGAAGATCACCAACTGCACGTGTTTCCACTATTCGCGGCGCGACCCCGCCACCGGACGAACGCACAAGCGGTTCCGTTGGGAGCAGACGGCGCGTCCCGTACTCGACGAGACGGATGGTCGCTGGGTGGTGAAAGTGGATGATTGGCGTGAATTCAAGCGTCCCGTGCTGTCGAACGGCGATTTGGTGGACGTGGTGCACGCCGTCGACCGTCACCTGTGACGGCTGCCGGTATACGTTTTGTGACTGCGATTTAGCCCCCTATCGCTCTGTGGGGCGTCACGTATCGGCGCTTCCGCTACAATGGCGTGTGATTGCGCGGCGCGCGTTCTTGTTGCGCGTCGTAAAGAGAGTTAGGAGACAATCGCATGTCCAATCCAATCGCGGGCCTGTTCACGTGGAAGCTCCACGGCGACGGCAAAACGCTGAAGCCCGGCGAGGTCGTCGAACCTGACGAGAGGCTGACCTGGCCGCGCACCGCGGAAATCGGCGCGCAGCACGTCATCGCCATGTTCGGCGCCACGTTCCTGGTGCCGATTCTGACCGGTTTCGACCCATCCACCACCCTGTTCTTCACGGCCATGTCGACCGCGCTGTTCCTGCTGATCAACAAGAACATGCTGCCGAGCTACCTGGGCTCGTCCTTCGGCTTCATCGCCCCGATCGCGGCCGTCGCCAGCGCCCACAAGGGCCTCGCCGTCGCATCCTTCGGCATCATGGTCACCGGCATCCTGCTGGCCCTGATCGGTGTGCTCGTCCATTACGCGGGCGCCAAGTGGATCGACATCATCATGCCGCCGGTCGTCAACGGCGCCATCGTGGCCATCATCGGCTTCAACCTGGCTCCGAGCGTGTGGAACAACTTCAAAGTCGCTCCCGACACCGCCATCGTCACCCTCGTCGCGGTGCTGCTCGTCGCAGTGCTGTTCAAGGGTCTGCTCGGCCGACTCAACATCCTCATCGGCGTGATCATCGGCTA
>ENA-OZBR01000976-OZBR01000976.1-human-gut-metagenome-genome-assembly--contig:-NODE-976-length-11749-cov-4.996665_pt1 | contig 11749 bp, 8 predicted proteins | sample MGYA00243981_ERZ653524 | MGnify/ENA primary metagenome ERZ653524 (study PRJEB26926, sample SAMN06165084) | human gut metagenome | biome: ENVO:00009003; feature: ENVO:2100002; material: ENVO:00002003...
CTTCGTCGGCAGCGTCAGATGTGTATAAGAGACAGGGTGTGGCAGGTGTAGTTGAAGGTCTTGGTGGTGATGGACCACGCGGTATCCCAGTCGTAGCCGTACTCATCGATGAGGATGCGCATGAGCTCGGGGATGCCGATCACCGGGTGGGTGTCGTTGAGCTGGAAGACGATCTTGTTCGGGAAAGTCGTCAGATCCGGCTTGTCCTGGCCCGGGTAGAAGACGCGGATGGCGTCGTGCAGGGAGGCGGAGACGAAGAAGTACTGCTGCTCAAGGCGCAGTTCCTTGCCGACCTTGGTGGAGTCTTCCGGGTAGAGAATCTTGGAGATGTTCTCGGCCTTGACCTGCGGGGTCACGGCTTCCATGTACTCGGAGCGGTTGAAGGCGAGCAGATCGAACTCGTCGTAGCTCTTGGCGCTCCACAGGCGCAGGGTGTTCACGCGGCCGGACTTGTAGCCGGGGACCAGGTAGTCCACCGGCACGGCGCGCACGGACCATGCGGGCTGCCAGGTCTTGGTGCCGTCGGCGTTCTCGACGACCTTGCCGCCGAAGGAAACCTTCTGGTCGCGGTTGTAGTCGATGTGGCCCCACGGCTCTTCGTTGGCCAGCCAGTAGTCCGGGGTTTCGACCTGCTTGCCGTCCTTGTCGAACTCCTGCTTGAAGATGCCGTACTTGTACTGGATGCCGTAGCCGAAGGCCGGCACGCCCAGCGAGGCGAGGGAGTCGATGAAGCAGGCGGCCAGACGGCCGAGGCCGCCGTTGCCGAGGCCCGGCTCGTATTCGGCGTCGACGACGTCCTGGACCTTGAAGCCGAGGGCTTCCACGGCCTTGTCGAACTGCTCGGTCAGACCGGCGTTGAGCAGCGCGTTGCGCAGCTGCTTACCCATCAGGAATTCTGCGGACAGGTAGCCGACGGCCTTGGTGTTGCCGTTCACGGTGTCGGCCTGGGTCTTGAACCAGGAGTCGGCAAGGTGGTTGCGCACGGCCTTGGATGCGGCGACATACACGTCAGCAGGGGTAGCCTGCTCGGTGGTGACGTTCTGAGTGTATTTCAGTTGTTCACGAATCTCGTCGGCGAATTGTTCCGCCGTGACAGGAGACTTCGGTGCGGTGATTTCGGTCATTCTGACTTTCCTTCCGGGATAAGTGCCCGTGTTTATTATGCCGCGCGATAGGTATCGTCGCACAAACGTAAGCATGAACTCTCCGTAACGACGATGGCGGAGCGTTCTTGCATACGTTCTCATTTAGAGCGTAGCACATGCCCCGATATTCCGCATCACACCGTATGCCATCGTTTGCATTATGGAAGATCTTCCAGCTCCGGTGCCATGATGGGATACATGGCAGTAATTCTTGAAAAAGACCTGAAACGCGGGCATGACGCGCTGGTGCAATGGCGTGCCGCGGCCCGGGAGCTGGCGGACAACACACCACATCGTCTGACCGTCTCCCCTGTCTTGCCACGCCCGGTGTGGGCGATGGCCGTGCGCTACTCGCTGTTTCTGCTGGAGCGGCGCGCACCCGGCCCTGGCGTGGAGGTGCGTGTCGCGCCGTGGGGGGCGGTCAAAATCTTGGACGGCCCGGAATCGGACCCGCATAACCTGACCCCGCCGGACGTCATCGAGCTGGACCCGGAAGTCTGGCTGCGGCTGGCCTGCGGCATCACCACATGGGCAGAGGAAAAGGACGCCGGCCACATCAGCGCGGTCGGCGAGCGCGACGACCTGAGCGACCTGCTGCCGCTGTGAGGCGCGAAGCGTAAGTAAGCCACCAGCGGCGGCACCATCAGCCATAACCACAAATCCCCTTGTGCTCAACCAAGCACAAGGGGATTATTACGAGAAGACCGGCGTTCAGCTCTTCTTGGGCTTGAGCGCGGAAGGCATGGGCATCGGAATCGGCTTGCGCGGGGCCGGCTTCGGTGCGGCAGGCGCGGAGGCCGGGAACTCGCCGCTGGTCGCCTTTGCGGCGGCTTCGGCAGCCCACTTGGCGTACTCGTCGAGGTCATCCTCCTGCGTAGCGGGAGCTGCCTCGGCGGCACCGGAAGCGTGGTCATCAGCAGCGGAATCCACATCCTTGTCCGCATACTGGTCATCGATGTCGGCGAACGGGTCAGGAGAGCCCATTCCCGGCTCCTGCTCGCTCAGCTCTTTTGCCAGCTCATCGTAGTCGGTATCGGTGGTCAGGTACTTGAGCTTTCGGGCAATTTTCTGCTGTTTTGCTTTTTGACGTCCGCGGCCCATCTGACCCCCTGCGATTACTGTGCTGTTCGATTCATCAACAATAGAGAGTACCACTAATAGTGGCTTGTTCGTTGTCGGCTCACACTTTTACCATAAAAAGCGTTTATTTAGGGCATATTCAAAGGATTTTCGCATGACCGACGAGCAGCAACTGACAGCGGCAGGCAATGAGATGAGCGCGAGCTTCCTCGCGGCCAAAAAGCGTTCGGACGAAACGCTCGCCAAGCTGGAGGCCAAGCCGTCGTCCTTCACCATGTTGACCGGCGACCGCCCGACCGGCCGGCTGCACCTCGGCCACTACTTCGGCTCGATCCGTGAGCGTGTCGCCATGCAGGAGCGCGGCGTCAACACGAACATCATCATCGCCGACTACCAGGTGATCACCGACCGCGACACCACCGAGCACATCCAAGACAACGTGCTGAACCTGGTGCTCGACTACATGGCCGCCGGCATCGATCCGAACAAGACCATGATGTTCACCCACTCCGCCGTGCCGGCCGAGAACCAGCTACTGCTGCCGTTCCTGTCCTTGGTCACCGAGGCCGAGCTGCACCGCAACCCGACCGTGAAGTCCGAGATGGAGGCGTCCGGCCACGCGCTGACCGGTCTGCTGCTCACCTACCCGGTGCATCAGGCGTGCGACATCCTCTTCTGCAAGGCCAATGTCGTGCCGATCGGCAAGGACAACCTGCCGCACGTGGAAATCACGCGCACCATCGCCCGCCGTTTCAACGAGCGTTACGCCAAGAAGAACCCGGTGTTCCCGGAGCCGGCCGCCATTCTGTCTGAGGCACCGGAGATTCCGGGTCTCGACGGCCGCAAGATGAGCAAGTCGTACGGCAACTCCATCATGCTGGGCGCCACCGCCGAGGAAACCGCCAAGCTCATCAAGAAGAGCCCGACCGATTCCGAGCGCCGCATCACCTTCGACCCGGTTGCCCGCCCGCAGGTCTCCGCCCTGCTGACCACCGCCGGCCTGGTGACCGGCCGCGACCCGAAGGACATCGCCGAGGAGATCGGTGATTCCGGCGCCGGCGCGCTCAAGGCATACGTCATCGAATCAGTCAACGAGTTCCTGGCCCCGCACCGCGAGCGCCGCGCCGAGCTGGCCAAGGACATGGATTCCATTCGTGACATCCTGCACGACGGCAACAAGCGCGCCAACGCCATCGCCGAGGAGACCCTCGACCAGGTGCGCGAGGCCATGGGCATGAAGTACTGATTTTCCCGCCGCTCGTAGCAAGACGCCGTGTCAGCCCCAACTGGGCAACTGACACGGCGTTTTTGTATTGCGGCGTCTGCTGTGTCCTATCTTCACTTCGAGGGGCGGATTTCTTGTTTTTCCGTGCAACGCGGCTATCAAGACGGACCTCTGTTCACTTCATGCCGATGGCTTGCATCAATACGTACGCTCCCCGCACAGCAATGTCATTACGACGTGTTGCGGCATAGCGCGCATGGCTTCCGGAGTATCGGCGGCGTATGGGTCGGCGTCCAGCAACACCACATCGGCCGGGTCGCCGGATGCAAGGCGGTCACGGCCAGTGGCGGTCGAGGCTGCCAGCGAGGTATGCACATCGAGGCACTGCTCGGGCTGGAACGGCTCGCGGTCAGAGCTTTCGGTGCCGAGCACGGCGGCGGAAATGGCCAGCCACGGGTCCAGCGGGGCCACGGGCGCATCCGAGCCCATGCGCAGCGTGGTACCGGCGTCGTGGAGGGCCCTGAACGGATAAGGGATGCCGGCCGGGTTGGCCCAGAAACGGGTGATGACGTCGCGGTCATCCATGGCGTGCTGCGGCTGGATGCTGGCCGTGAGCCCCAGCTCGGCGAAACGCGGGATATCGACGGGTTTGAGCATCTGCGCATGCTCGATCGATCCATGTGCGTGCGTGGCGGCGACTGCGTTGAGCGCAATGGTGTTCGCTTCGTCGCCAATGGCGTGGCAGGCAATGTCGAAGCCATGCTCGGTGGCTAGGCGCATATAGTCTTCGATTTGCTGCGGCGTGTAGCTCAGCGTGCCATACGTCAGCGGCTCGATGCCCGAATACGGCGTGGAGCAGTAGGCGGAGCGGGTGTTGAGCGATCCGTCCGAGATGAGCTTCATGGCGCCCACATGGCCAAGCCCGGCGCTGCCCGGCAATTCCTTGCCGGTATGCCAACCCGCGTCAATGGCGGCTCGCAACCGCTCGGGGTATACACCGGCGTCCACGCGCAAACCGTTAATGCCGGCCGCGAAACGATTGATCCATGTATCGATGTTTTCGGCCATTTCATAATCGCGGATGCCCACCACGCCCTTGCTTGCGGCGTCCTGTTCGGCCTCGCGCAGCAGACGGTCAGTCTCTTCAGCAGCGCCCGGCGCCTTGTCGAAGGCGGTGTAGGCGTTGAACCATTCGAGTTCACCGACCAGACCGGATTCGTCCACATGTACGCCAAGCCTGCGGGCCGCGGCGGAATTCACCCATCCGCAGTGCATGTCCGCGCTGGAGAGGGCCACCGGCTGTTCGCCGGTCACGGCGTCAATTGCGGCCAGTGTGGGCTGCTCGTCGTCGGCCCACAGCGAGTGACGGAATCGCATGCCCACCACGAAGGCATCTGGGTCAAGCGTGTCGGCGGCGCGGCGCTCATCCAGATGACGGCGCAACATGTCCATCGCTTCGGCGGCGGAACGGGCATTGATGAGGTCCAGTCGGCCCAGCGTCTTAGCCCATTGCGTGAAGTGCGTGTGGCAGTCCCACAGGCCGGGAATAACCCACAGGCCGTCGGCGTCGATGGTGGTTTCGTCGACGGGTGCGGCGGCCGACGTTGGGATTGAGACGCTGCCAGAAGCAATGGCATTCGTCGCGTATTCCAACGATGTCGTATGCGCCTTAGTCTGCATCGTGCTGTCCGAAGCCGAGACCGTTCCAGCAGGGCCGACAGACGCAACACCCCCATCGCGAAGCACCACATCCACGCGGTCCTGAGACCCCGGAACACCGGCATTGACAATACGCACCAAGCTACTCATACCGGCCATCATGCCACCTTTGCATGAACGCCATGGAGATTCGTCCAAGTTGAATCGCGCCGTCGACGGCGATTCCCGCTGGCTGCCTGCAAACCCCTACGTTCCATGTAATTGCGGGATGGCCCGCAACTGCGATGAACACCCATAGTTTATCCACCGACTTATCCACATTTATCCACCGAAAAATTGGGGCGGTAGACAGGGCCGGTAGCCGGACTCTACACTGCGAGGACAAAGCGAACATCACGAAGGGGTGATCATCATGGGTAGCTCAACGGCATTGACCGAGCTGACAATGCAGAAGTACCAACGAATGCAGACGTGCGCAGATGTTCAACGACGAAGCGCATGGCGCCCACCCTATGCCCTGACAACAGCGTTGGAGCTTTTGTCAATTGAAGTACCCCGCATATCAAGCAAACACAGAGGCCTTGCAACTACAACCATTGTTGCGGTTCCACACGCCAATGACAAACGGCACATTGTGGGGGTCAAAGTGGTTGTATGGCCTTTTCCACTAGACACGGTCATAATCGAGGGACAATTCACATGCACTTCACCAGCTTGCACATGGGCCATGTTCTCCACGTATCTCGAACTTGAAGAACTCATCGTTCTCGCTGATTCCATGATGCGACGAGATCGAAGGCTCTGCAGAACAACCATCGACGCCCTTTCTCTGTATCTCGATGAGGCCGAGGCCCAGGTGCGAGCCGACAAAGAGAATGGCACCAATTCGTATTTGTTCCGCGGGTATAACAAATGCCGTCGCGCCCTACTTTTGGCGCGCGCGGGCACAGATTCCTCCATGGAAACACGAACTCGTTTGGTTCTCTTGAAATACGGTCTGAATTGCCCGCAGGTGAATTATCCAATATTCGTAGGAAACAACACCAGACCCATATATCTCGATCTTGCATACCCTGAATTCAAGATATGTATCGAATACGAAGGCTCTCATCATGCCGGGCAATGGCTGAATGACGCGAGACGCCGCCAGATGATCGAAGATGCTGGCTGGAAGTACATTCAAGTCACCAAATTAGATATTGGCGACGAAGCGGGAGAAGAGGCCCTTGCCCGAAGAGTTGCCGAAAGGATACAGGAGGTTACGGGCAAAACGGTCCAGCTCACGATGCGGCAAACTACCCAGCAAATTAGCGATGTCCGAAAGCTACGCCGTATTCCACTGTACAAACGGCTGAAATTCGAGCCTCTGCTGCCAATTATTCCGACGACGCAGGAATAATAAGCCCGGTAGAGTCAGTCCGCACCGTCCGCACCGCGCTACGGTATTCAAAACCCATTTCAAGGGGCTGATTTGGCCTCCGCCGGAGGTCTACTTCCGTTTCAAGGGGCTGATCATCCGGTAGACCACGTGTATCAATGCCCTTACGTCAACGCCATTCCGCCGTTTTGGAGCCGCGTCTACTCAGGCATCAGCCCCTTGAAACGGAAGTAGATCTCTCCAGAACGTCAAATCAGCCCCTCGAAGTCCGTTTTGGCCTCAATGGTTCCTGCCGAACCACAAAAAAGCCACTCCTCTGCCATACGAGCCGACCGCACAGCAGGCACGTGTCATTTGCCGCTGCGGACCTCGGACTCCATGGCTTCCATGGGCTCGTCGACGAGCACGGTGCCGGACGGCAGGGTGCCGGGCAGCGGATCGTCCATGTAGTGGTCGAATTCGTAGAGCATGCGCTTGTTCGGCTTGGCGGTCAGCAACGAAACCACCACGATGAACAGCAGCGAAATGATGAACGCCGGCAGCAGCTCATAGATGGCGAATACGCCGCCCAAGGGCTTGACGAGGTTGTGCCAGATCAGCACGGCCGCCGTGCCGGACAGCATGCCGGCCACGGCGCCGGCCTTGTTGGCGCGACGCCAGTATAGCGAGCACAGCATCAACGGGCCGAATGAGGCACCAAGCCCGGCCCACGCGTAAGACACCACCTGGAAGATCGACGAGTTCTGGTCGTATGCCACCAGAATGCCGAACAGGAACATGACCACCAGCGTGACCCTGGCCACAATCATGACCTGCTTGTCGGTGGCCTTGCGGTGCAGCAGCCCGCGGAAGATGTTCTCGCCCATGGCCGAAGCGCCGATGATCAGATACGAGGAGCTGGAGCTCATCGAGGCCGCGAAAATGCCGGAGACCACCACGCCGCACATGAAGCTCGGCAGCAGGGTCTGCGCCAGCACGATGAAGATGGTTTCCGCATCGGTGGAGGTCAGCAGTTCGGTGGGCATCATCGCACGCCCCACCAAGCCGATGCACACTGCGCAACCCAGCGAAATCACGCACCAGGAGGTGGCGATGATTCGGGACTTGCGCACTTCTTCCACGCTGCGGATGGACAGGAAGCGCACCAGCACCTGCGGCATACCGAAGTAACCCAGGCCCCACGCCAGCATGGAGATGATGGTGATGATGCCGTAGTCGGAGGGCGCGCCGAACACGGCTTTGCCCGCCTCGACGAGCTGCTGGCCGGTGGCCGGGTCCAGCTTGGGCGCGGCCACCTGCGTGCCGGACAGGTAGCCGGGGATGGCACGCAGGAATTCCACGGTGTTGTCGATGCCGCCCGCGCTGGCCACGGTGCCGATGAACACCACCGCGAGCGCGAAGAACATGAGCATGCCTTGAATGAAGTCGGTCATCACCACGGACAAGTAGCCGCCCACCACGGTGTAGACGAACACGACCACCGCGCCGATGATCATCATGACGTGGTAGTCGAAACCGAACAACGTGGCGAACAGCTTGCCCACGGTCACGAAGCAGCTGCCCACGTACACGCTGAAGAACACCAGGATGATCACGGCCGCGATGGTGGAGACCACGCCCTTCTTGTCATGGAAACGCTTGGCGAAGAAGTCAGGAATGGTGATGGCATCGCCGGCCACTACCGAGTAGCGGCGCAGTCGCCGGGCCACAAGCTTCCAGTTGAGATAGGTGCCGAGCGCCAGGCCGATGGCGGTCCACATCGGGTCGGCCGCGCCGGTGAAGTAGGCCAGGCCCGGCAGGCCCATCAGCAGCCAGCCGCTCATGTCGGAGGCTTCGGCGCTCAGGGCCGTGAGCCACGGCCCCACGCCGCGCCCGCCCGCAAAGTATTCCTTGGAGGAGGAGTTGGAGCGTTTGGAGTAGATGAATCCGATGGACAGCATGGCCGCAAAATAGATGACCATGGCCAGCAGAATCCAGAAATCGTTGGCCAACTGCGACACCTCCCCAATCATGACGCCAAGCGGCTACCGCCATGGCAGAACTATGTGCTGATATGCGTGCTGATATGCGATTGACGCCGGAGCGGCGTCATACAGACCGTCACAGCCGTGAATACGGCCGCAACGCACTTCGCCTGATGGTAGTGAATACAAGGGCTCAAGCACCTTCCACCGTTTCCATACTGAGACGCTGTTTTATCCGAGCTCCCCTCACCTGAGGGGAGCCAAGATGACGGTCAGATGTCGTAGCGCCAGGACTTGTCGGTCGCCACGCGGGCCATCGCCAAACCGATCGGCAGACAGATAATCACCATGAACGCACGGAACGCCCAGTCCAGCGCATTCATGGTCTGGAAGCTGCCGAGGTACCACATGGCACGGTACATATACAGACCGGGCACCATGATCACGATCGACGGCACGGTCAGGCAGATGCGCGGGTAGCCGAGGTGCGGCGGTAGCCAGCCACGTCGCACGGATGAACGCCACGCCGATGCCAGAATGCCCGCCAGGAACGCGCCGATGAAGGTAGCCATCTCGGGTGCCACGTTGAAGTCTTGCAATTCCAAGCGCAGCGTGTCCGTGATCGCACCGATCAGGGCGGCGGCCAGGCACATGCGCTGCGGCGAATTGAACAGCACGGAGAAGCCCCACACGCCGACGAACGCCGCCACGAACCGCAGCAATCCGTTGACCCACGGGTCAAGCCCCAGCGGTTCAAAGCCTTCCGGGTGCAGGTGCACCATCACGGCCACGGCCCAGCCTGCCAGCGTGGCCATCAGGATGATGCACAGCACGTACGCCACGCGCTGGATGCCCGAGGGGAAGTCGATTTTCGCCATGTCGAGTCCGCCGGTGATGAGCGGGAAACCGGGGATCACGAACAGCATGGCGCCAATGTAGGCCGTATCGTGCGAGAGCGCGACTGGGTCGAAAATGCCGATGAGTCGCAGGGTGCCGGTGCAGGCGAGCGCCGCCGCGGCCACGCACACAAAGGTGACGAAGAACTGGTTCAGATGGTATGCAAACAGCCGGCGACGCATCCACTGGCCAAGGCCCGCGCCCACGAACGCACCGATCATGTCGTATGGGCCACCGCCGAGCAGGAACACGAAGGCCGCGCAGGCCAGGGCGGAGGCCAGACCGGAGAACCACGGCTTGTACAGCGGCTTGCGGCGCTCAATCAGATCGAGTCGCTCGTGCGCCTGCCGCACGGTGATACCGCCCTTGGCCTTCTCTTCGTCGGAGCGCTCGTTGAAGTGTTCGGCGTATTCCTTGGGCACGCGATTCTTGCGCTTCGTACTGCTTGCAGCAGGGCTTTCGGCGGTTGCGCCGTTCGCCGCCGCGCCCTCAGCGCCCGCCTCGGCATTCGCCGCGTTCGCCGATTCAACCGACTCATTGGAGTCACCGGTAAACACTTCGGCATCGTCGTAGGCCTTCTCTTCGGCCGCTTTGTCTTCGACCGGAGTGACTTCCGCGCTGTCCGCCAAAAGTCGGTGGGCTTCTTCATTGTCATCGTCCAAGGACTTGGCCACGGAGGTCACGAGTACCTTGGTTTTCGACGCAAGATCCAGCGCCTCGTCCACGCTGCCGTTGGCCGCCTCAGCCTCGACCTTGGCACGTTCGCGCAGGCGCTTGGCCAGATCGGCCGAATACTGCGAAGCGTCACGTTCGTCCAAATGCTTGACCACGCCATCGGACAGTTGCGAATCGACGTGATACATCGACCCCTTGCCGAGATTCACGGAGAACCAGTCGGCGAAATGTTCCAGCAGCCAGATACGTTCGGTGTTCACGCCGGTACTCGGCAAATCCACGACTTCGGTGATGCGGTTACGACCATCCGTGCAGGTGGCCTCGATATCCGTCAGGTTCACGTCGGCGCGTACGTGCACGCCCAGCGGGTAGGCGATGCGGTGCATCATTTCACGCACGCGGAAGGAGCCGGTGCCGGCTCCCAGGTCCAACATGCCGACTCGTACAATCACGCTGGCTTTGGCGGCGATACCGGCGTCCACCACCGGTTTTTCCCAATCGCGTGCAATATCTTCCATGTCCAGCGGAATGGAGTGGGTGTGGAATTTACGTACAGCCGTTGCGCCTTTCGCTTCGGGCGCACTTTTTTTCTTCTGTTCGCTCACATCCCTCATTACTACTCCCTGCCTCCCCCGCCGGCAATCGTAAGGCGCTCAAATCTTCCGCGAATCGGACAGTGTCTCATATGCTGTCCGATATTCGGTCTCTATAGGTGGACAACTTGGCGCACTATATGGACTCCGTAACGCAAATAGCGATTTCGCGGGGATACACTATTGCCCACACAACAACCACGTTGAATATGGGCTGTGGGCTCGCAACGACTGGCCTCAACAACTGCGGAGGAGCCGCAGACGACCGGTAGACCGAGCAACCTGTTATTCGGCAAAGGAGGTTATATGGCAACACCTGAAGAACAGATCACTCCCGCTGACGCCGCCATCGTCACTACCGGGACCGGCCGAAAGGGCCCGGAGGAGCATGATCTTCCCGAAAGCCTGAAGTACGACATGGATCTGTGTCTTGAGATCCTGCGTAACGTACTGGGCGAATACAACCCCGAACTGCTGTCTACGTTCGACACCGTGCGTCATTACGCGGTGGAGGCCAGCGCCGAGCATTTCGCCGAGCTGAAGGATCCGAACCCCGACCAGGATGGCCTGAAGGAGGCCGTGAACGTCATCGACAACATGACGTTGCACGACGCCCAGCTGCTGGCCCGCGCATTCGCCACGTATTTCCATCTGGCAAACCTGTCCGCGGAGAACTACCGCGTTTCCGTGCTCCACGAGCGCGAGAACAACGTGCCCGTTGACCAGGCGGTCGATCCGATCAACGAGCTCACCGTCGCCTACCACCAGCTCATCAATGAGACTGGCCCGGCCAAGGCCAAGGAACTGCTCAACCAGCTCGAATTCCACCCCGTCTTCACGGCGCACCCCACTGAGGCCCGTCGTAAGGCCGTGGAAGGCAAGATCCGCCGCGTTTCCGAATTGCTTGAGGAGTACAAGCGCCTCGGCGGCTCGGATAAGAAGGAATGCCTGCGCCGTCTCTACAACGAGATCGACGCCCTGTTCCGCACCTCTCCGATCGCGCTGAAGAAGCCGACCCCGGTTGAGGAAGCGGACACGATTCTCGACATCTTCGACAACACGCTGTTCAACACCATCCCCAAGGTCTGTCTCTTATACACATCTCCGAGCCCACGAGACCGTACTAGATCTCG
>ENA-OZBR01001006-OZBR01001006.1-human-gut-metagenome-genome-assembly--contig:-NODE-1006-length-11524-cov-6.103584_pt1 | contig 11524 bp, 10 predicted proteins | sample MGYA00243981_ERZ653524 | MGnify/ENA primary metagenome ERZ653524 (study PRJEB26926, sample SAMN06165084) | human gut metagenome | biome: ENVO:00009003; feature: ENVO:2100002; material: ENVO:00002003...
CCGCGCCCGTCATCGATGCCGACGATCGCGAGATTGCCCAGGCCATTTCGGTCATCTTCCTGTTTAACGTTATCGCGGCGCTCGTGTTTCCGACGCTCGGCGGCATGCTCGGGCTGACCAACGAGGGCTTTGGCCTGTTTGCCGGCACCGCCATCAACGACACCTCGTCGGTAACGGCTGCGGCGAGCGCCTGGGACAGTATGCATCCCGGCGCCAATGTGCTCGAGAGCGCCACGGTGGTCAAGCTCACCAGGACGCTGGCCATTATTCCCATTACGTTGGTTCTCGCATGCTGGCAGATGCATCTGGCGCGCAAGGCCGGCGGCGACGCCAAAAGCACGTTCTCGCTTAAACGCGCGTTTCCCATGTTCGTGCTGTTCTTTGTGCTGGCGAGCGTAATCACCACGGTGCTTCAGCTTCCTGCATCCATTACGGCACCCATCAAGGAGCTGTCGAAATTCTTTATCGTGATGGCCATGGCGGCTATTGGCTTTAATACCGATATCGTCGAGCTGGTCAAAAAGGGCGGCAAGCCCATCGCATTGGGCTTTTGCTGCTGGATTGGCATTGCGTGCATGAGTTTGGGAATGCAGCACGTGCTGGGAATCTGGTAGAGAAGTAGCTGATTTGTGTGCTGCGTGCTGGCGAGCGCATGTCCGCGGTGGAGCGATAGGAGCTCTTGCGGGTATGGCTTGTCCGCAGGTTGATAGGTCCCGAAGAGCTCTTATCGCCCCGCCAGGATGGCGATGCGGGGCAACTCATATACTCGCAGGAGGGCGGCTTCTGCCCTATAGTGTTTGGTGAGCAATATCGTTCAATTTTGAAACACTCGCCCGCGCGGCCGTCGCCGGCGGCGTGGCGCCGAGGACGGGGCGCAATATGAACAGTGACGCCAAGCTACAAATCTTGATCGAGGCCTTGGCTGCTGCCGGGGCCTCGGCGTTGGCAATCGATGGGCATGGACACGTGGCGATTTCGACCATGGACGATGTCGCGCTCGAGCAAGATGTCGCGGCATTTGTCGCCGAGCGCCTGGGGCGCGTGGGCAACGGCACGCGCCTGGTGATGGGACATGCGGGAGGGCGCTTGAGTCTCACGGTGCGTCCGGTCGCCAAGGAATACGGCGCGCTTTGGGTGGTCGTGGTCCGCGAGGTGCACGGTGTGGCGGCACATGCGGGTATTGAGTGGCTTAACGCAGATGAGGTCGAGGCGCGCTACGAGGCAAGCGCGTACGGCATTGTCGAGGGCGCCGCTGCGGTCGCTGGCCCCGTCTGCGAAAGCTATGCCCGCGGCGTGCCCCTCATGTTGGAGGGCGAGCTGGGTGCTGGCCAGGCAGAGATTGCAAAACGCCTCTATCTGGATGGGCCTTATGCCGACGAGCCCTTTGTGTCCGTGGCACTTGACGAGCTCACAGATCGCGGCTGGCGCCATCTACTCAAAAGCTCGGAATCGCCGCTGTTCCAGGCAAGGCTGACCCTTTGTATTGGCGGCTGGCATGCACTTTCGCCGCGGCGTCTGCGCGAGCTTGTCTCTACGATGACCGACACGGCGCTGGCCGCGCGTTGCCATGTGGTTCTGACGGCAAATGATATGCCGGGCGGTGGCGAAAGCGATCAGGCCGCTTTTGTAACCGAGCGCTTGGCGTGTGCAGTAAGTGTGGCGCCTGCGATTGCCGAGCAGGGTGGCGCATCGCAAAAGGTTGCGCAGTATTTGTCATATCTGTCAGATGTCTTTGGAACTGCCGCTCCGAGTATGTCCGAGGAGGCTGCCTCGACGCTCAACGGCTATCGCTGGCCACGCAACTATCTGCAGCTTCGCGAGGTCTCGGAACGACTCTATATATTAGTAGGGTCGGGTGTGGCGGAGTGCGCGGTGGCAGAGGAGGTGCTCGCCCAGGAGGACGTCATCAAAACCGCAACCTTTGGCGCTCCGACGCTCGACAGCGACCTGTATATCCTGCGTCCACTGGCCGATACCGAACGCGACATCGCGCGGCTGGTCGTGGGCTACCTTCAGGGCAACCGGACCCGCGCTGCCGAGGTGCTGGGGATAAGCCGCACGACTCTGTGGCGCTTGCTGAAGGACGACGACCGCTGAGCGAGGCGCCCGTGACCGCGTGCGGCGCGTGTGCTACAGTCCAAAGCAGTAATGTTTCGATTGTGTTACGGCGTGCGGGGGCGTATGGCGGAGACTTCAAAACCAAACCGGAATAGACGGCGCGCGGCTCCAGTTAACCGCCGCACGACGTCCCGGACGTGGGGCAAGCACGCGTCGGGGTTCGACGGTTCGTTCAAGCGCACCAAATACGGCTATCCTTCGGCAAGCGCTCGCTTGGCCATGCAGGCCGAGTCATCGCTGCGGGGGCGCAAGCGCGTGGTGGGCTCTAAGCTTAAGCACGACGGAACGCTCGGCTACATTAGCCGCGGTGCTGCTCGCCGAAGTGGGCTCAATCCCGCTGGGTGGCATCGCTATGTTCCGATTGCGGTTGTTGTTGCGGTGATTGTGATCGCACTTGCCGCACTCGGCTACGCTGGCGGCGGGGTCGACCTGAGTGCGATGTTCAAGTCTGCTGAGCTCGCGCATGCCGGCACGGAGCTTGTCGAGGGCGCTCAGACACAGACGGGCGTGGCGCCTCAGCGTGGTATTGTTGCCGCTGCCGCAACGATCGCCGATGCCCAAAAGGGCGAGGGCGAGCAAGGCGGCGATACCGAAACGACTCAAACGAACGAAACGACGACAACTCCATCGGCAAGATAAGTTGCGAGTGGGGCAGCAAATTTGGGACGGGGCCTTTTAGCTGCCCAGGTGTCGAATGCCAACAGCAACTCATTCGATGTCAGTCGCCAGCAGCGAGCGGCCACCGTTCGGTAGAACGGCGGACCTTCCTACTCTACGTACACCACGTTGTTGCGGCGCGGCTTTGCCTCGGGGAGTGTGTCCTCGGCGTAGCCCAGAATGCAGTTGCCCACACCGCGCAGGCTTCCGTCGGCGGGCAGACCCCACTTGGCCAGCAGTTCCAGTCCCTCGGGTGAGTCAAAGACCTCGTGCGCGCGGTGGATCCAACACGAATCGACGCCCAGCGCATAGGCTGCGTTGAGCAGGTTGCCCATGGCGAGCGAGCCGTCTTCCAGGTACGTGGGCACGCTGCGGTCGACGAGCACCACCACAACGGTCTTGGCGCCGTAGAAGGGATCTCCCTCGCTGCCCATAACTTGGGCGTTGAGCTGCGAGAGGCGCTCGACGGTTGCGGGGTCGGTAACGGCGACAAATGTCACCGGTTGACGCCCCATGCCGCTGGGCGCGTACTGGCCTGCCTCGATAATGCGTGCGAGCTTTTCGGCTTCGACGGGGCGATCGCTATAGTTACGGCAGCTGCGGCGGTGGATGAGCGCTTCGATGGTCTCCATGGGTTCTCCTAGCGATGACATTGCAGATGCTCCGTTCTTACCCGTCGTGCCGTAGCCGTAATCGCGCAGTCGGCCCCAAACAATGCAAGCTGCCAAGTGGAAAAGTTGGTTTGCATAAAACTTCAGCCAGAATGTGACAAACCGGTGGGATGGTTAAACGTTTTATCCCGTCTACCCTGCGGTTTTTTACCACTTGCCTAAATGATGCGCGCATAAGCTCTGATAAAGGTTTTACTAAAGGAGCACCAACGTTTATCAACGCGCCATGGTGGCGCCGGGCCAGGAGGTAACATCATGTTCCAGGCTGGAGATGTCGTCGAGACCGACTTCGAAGGATTTCTGAAGCTGCTGCGTTCCAAGACGCGCGCTTTCGTGTCGATCAATGATCACGAGTACTACATCACGCACACCGATGGCTATTGGCGTGTTCAGGATTGTGAGGCCCTCAACGATAAGGGCCACTTTACTGACTGCTCCGAGCTAGTCAACACGGTCTGCGAGGTCGTCGAACTGCCGTGGATCTGCGGCAAGAGCCTGCACGACAGCTTCTCGGGCGCCACGGTCTACGAGGCCGTCGCTGCTTAACAGCCAACAATCGATATTCTCTCGCAACCGCCGGCGCCGCCCCCGCGCCGGCGGTCTTTTTTGTCGATATGCTTATGTAGAGCCGACTATAAACAACGAGCTTATTGACGATAGTCAAAACTCGGACTAATGTAGAGATATAAATTGGTCAAAACTCGGACTATCGAATGGTGGGAGAGATGAATAGTGCAGTTAGCCTGGTCGATTTCGACCGGATGCTCAACGGGCTTGACCGTATCTATTCGGAGTTCGCGCGCGCCTGCGGTCTTTCGGACTGCGCCTACTGGATGCTCGTCGACACGAGTGCAGCGGGCGGAAGCGTTGCCGTGAGTCGGCTGACGAGTGAATGGTTCTACAGCAAACAGACCATCAATTCGGCGATCAAGACGCTTAGGGCGCGAGGGCTTGCGACGTTGGAGTTTGCCGAGGGCAGTCGTAAGAACAAGGTTGTGCGACTGACCGAAGAAGGCGTGCAGTTTGCCAAGCGCTACGCGTTGCCGGCGCAAAAAGCCGAGCAACAGGCATTCGAGGCGCTCGAGCCGTGGGAGCAGCGCGAGATCATGCGCTTGGTCGGTAAGTTCTCCCATGTTCTGAACGAAGAGTGCGAGGCATTTAAACGGCAAGTGGCCGCCGAGAACGAGGCTGACGATAAGGGCGAGGGGGACACATGCGACTCTTAATGAGATTTATGAGGCCGTACCGCGGTCTGATTGCGGTGACGCTGTTTGCGGTGCTGATAGATAACGTCGGTACGCTGTTGGTTCCCACGATGCTGGCGAACATGGTCAACACCGGTATTGCCACGGGCGATGTCGACTATATATTACGCAACGGCCTGTACATGCTTATCGCGACCGGCATGGCCAGCGGCGGCACGGTGCTGGGCTGCTATCTTTCAGCGCGCCTGGCCGCCAACGTGGCCTGCGATATCCGCAATGCCGTGTACGACAAGTCGCTCGAGCTGTCCGCCAGCGAGTTTGAGCGCTTTGGCACGGGTTCGATGATCACACGCTCGCTCAACGACATCAACGTGATTCAGCAAGCTGTCCTTCAGACGATTCAGCTGGTGTTGCCGGTGCCGTTCTTGGCCGTGGCAGGCATCATTTTTGCTTGGTTCATCGATCCCGCCATGGGCACGCTGCTGGGCGTGGTCGTTGCGATCGTGCTGGTGGCGGCGGTCTTTACGGTGGCTAACGCCGCGCCGATCTTTATGCGCCTGCAGAGCTTTATCGACCGCATGAACGTGGTGCTGCGCGAGAACATCGTGGGCGTGCGCGTCATCCGCGCATTTAACAAGGAGCGCCACGAGGAGCAGCGCCTGGACGAGGTGTTTAGCGATTACGCGGCCAACGCCATCAAGGTCAACCACCTGTTTGTGGGTCTCGACAGTTCCAGCTTCTTTTTGATGAATATCGCCGAGGTGGCGGTGCTGTGGGTGGGCGGCAACCGCGTGGGCGTCCACGCCATGCAAATCGGCAGCATCTCGGCCGTGTTGGAATACGCGATCCTGATCCTTTTCTTTGTGATGATGGCGCAGATGGTGATTCTGACGCTCCCGCGCGCTGCGGCGTGTCTCAACCGTGCGCAACAGGTGCTCGAAATCGAGCCGAGCATCGTGGACGGCAAGCGCACGCTAGATACGTGCGCGGCGGAGCCTGTTGACGGTACCGATGCGGTTGCCGTGTTCGACCATATGTCGTTCCGTTTTGACGATGCCGACGAGGACACTCTGTGCAACCTGAGTTTTGCCTGCCGCCGCGGACAGACGACCGCGATCGTGGGCTCAACGGGCTCGGGCAAGTCAACGGTGGCCAAGCTCCTGCTTCGCTTCCACGATGCAACGAAGGGCGCCATTCGCCTGAACGGCATCGATCTGCACGACCTTTCGCAAGGTGAGATTCGCGGGCATATCGCTTACGTGCCGCAGAAGGCGTGGCTGTTCTCGGGCACCGTTGCAAGCAACCTGCGCTTTGGCAACGAAGGCGCGACTGAGGCTGACATGCTCCATGCGCTGGAGGTTGCCCAGAGCACCTTTGTGCTCGACCAGCCCCAGGGGCTCGATACGCCGGTGGCCCAGGGCGGCACGAACTTCTCGGGCGGCCAGCGCCAGCGCCTGGCCATTGCTCGCGCACTCATGAAGCGCGCCGATCTATATATCTTCGACGACAGTTTTTCGGCCCTGGACTTTAAGACCGATGCGGCCCTGCGCCATGCGCTGCAGGACGAGACGCGCGATGCCGCGGTGCTCATCATCGCCCAGCGCATCTCGACGATCTTGCACGCCGACCAGATCGTCGTGCTCAAGGACGGCGAGGTTGTGGGCTTGGGCACGCATGGCGAGCTTATGGAAACCTGCGAGGTGTACCGCGCCATCGCGGAATCGCAGATGAAGGGAGGTGAGTAGCATGACCGAGGAGCTCAAGAAGCAGGGCATCGTCGATGGCGCTGCGGTTGTAGAGACAGTCGAGGAGACGGGCGTCGCGCCCGACCTGGACGAAGCCGCCAAGGCGGCGGAGCGCGAGGCTCGCCGCCAGGCACTCTACGAGGAAAACGAGCGCGCCGAGGACGAGCGCGCCCGCGCCGAGGCGGAGCGCATGCGCGACGTTGACGACGAGGACGAGGACGAGACGCCCCGCGACACCTGGGCGACAGTGCGCCGCCTGTGGAGCGAGGCCGCCGGCGACCATTGGCGCTTCTATATCGTGTTCGCGAGCATCGTGTTCTACGTCATCTTTAACACCGCGGCGCCGGCTTACAGCGCCCGCGTGATCGATGAGCTGTGGGGACACATGAAGCTGGCGTTTGCCAACGACACCACCTTCAACATCACCTGGGAGAACTGCGGCAGGACCATCTTCATCTACTTTATGATCTGGACGGCCGCTGCCTCGTTCTACGCGCTCCAGAGCTTTTTGATGTCGAGCGTTGCCGAGCGCCTCAACCTGCGCCTGCGCAACCGCATCGCACAAAAGCTCAACCGTCTGCCGCTTGCCTACTTTGACGCGCATCGTCCCGGCGAGGTCGTCAGCCGTGCGACCAACGACTTGGACAAGATGTCCGAGAGCATGCAGCGCGGCTTGCTGCAGCTTCTGGTGTCGATCGGTACCGTGGTGGGCGCCGTGAGCGTGATGTTCGTGTTTAGCGTGCCGCTCACGCTTGTCTTTTTGTTCTTTACGGCGCTTTCGCTGCTGGTGACGAAGGTCGTTTCGCGCCGCACGCACGATGTGACGGGCGAGCGCCAGGAGTGGGTGTCCAAGATTACGAGCGCGGTCGAGGAAGGCTACTCGGGCCGTCTGGTGATCCGTGCGTTTAACCGCGAGAGCCAGAGCTCTGCCGAGGTGCACGAGGCTTCGAAGGAGCTGGCGCGCGTGAGCACCAAGGCCGACTTTATGATTAACGCCGTCGGCCCCGCGGTGCGCTTTATCGGCCGCTTGGCGCAGATCGTGATTGCGCTTGTGGGCTGCAGCATGCTGGTTGCTGGGCATATGACCGTCGGCGTGTTCCAGGCGTTCTTCCAGTTTATCTATGAGGCATCCGAGCCCATGACGCAGCTGTCGTTTACCTTTAACTCGCTGCAGAGCGCGCTGGCGAGCGCCGAGCGCGTGTTCGACCTGCTCGACGAGTCCGAGATGGAAGCCGATCCGTTGCCAGCGGCCGCCGCCAAGCTGCCGGGCAAGGTTGAGGGCCGTGTTGCCTTTGAACACGTGCGCTTTGGTTATGCGCCCGACAAGCCGCTTATGCGCGACGTGTCGTTTACCGCCGAGCCGGGCCAAAAGATCGCGGTGGTGGGAACCACGGGTGCGGGTAAGACCACGCTCATCAACCTGCTCATGCGCTTTTACGAGATCGACGGTGGCCGCATTACCCTCGACGGTGTGGACACGAGCCGCATGGACCGCGGCGAGCTGCGCCAGCAGTTTGGCATGGTGTTGCAGGACGCCTGGCTGTTCGATGGCACCATTGCCGAGAACATCGCCTATGGCTGTCCCGAGGCGACGCGCGAGGAGATTGTCGCGGCCGCACGTGCCGCTCAGGTCGACTTCTTTGTGCGCACTATGCCGCAGGGCTACGACACGCGTGTGGCTAACGATGCCGAGAGCATCAGCCAGGGCCAACGTCAGCTGCTGACCATCGCGCGCGTGCTGCTCAACAACCCGGCGATCCTCATCCTGGACGAAGCGACGTCGAGTGTGGACACGCGCACCGAGCTCGCCATCGGCCGCGCCATGGACGCGCTCATGCGCGGGCGCACGAGCTTTGTGATCGCGCACCGTCTGTCGACGATCGTCGATGCCGACCTCATCCTGGTCATGGATCATGGCAATATCATCGAGCAGGGTACGCACAAGGAGCTGCTGGCTGCCGAGGGCGCTTATGCCGACCTCTACCTAAGCCAGTTCGCATAAGGTGACAAAGGGGCAGCCCCGCATGTCACATCGAAAAGAAGGCGCGCCGGGGGCGGATTCCCTGGCGTGCCTTTTGTGTTGGCGTCAATGTTGTCGGTGGCCGTCCGCTTCTAGCGCTCGTCCACGAGCTTGGCGACGAGGGCTTTGAGCTCGGCCACCTCTTGCTCGAGTTCTTTGACGCGACGGGCGTTTTCGGTGATGCCCTGACGGTTGAGGGCGCTCTGCTCGGCGGCATCGTCGGGCATGTACTCGCGATGCTGCTTGGCGTCGAAGCTCTCCTCGAACACGCGGCAGCCGTTGCGCTTGATGATGCGCCCGGGCACGCCCACGACGGTGCAGTTGTCGGGGACGTCCTTAACGACGACCGAGTTGCCGCCGATCTTGACGTTGTTGCCAATGTGGATGTTGCCAAGCACCTTTGCGCCCGTGCCCACCGTGACATTGTTGCCCAGGGTGGGGTGGCGTTTGCCGGTCTCGTTGCCGGTGCCGCCGAGCGTGACGCCCTGGTAGAGCACGCAGTTGTCGCCCACGATGGCAGTCTCGCCGATGACGACGCCCATGGCGTGGTCGATAAAGAAGTGCTTGCCGAGCTGCGCGGCGGGATGAATCTCGACGCCGGTGATATGGCGGGTGATTTGCGAGAGCACACGGGCGAGTGAGCGATGGCCGTGTTTCCAGAGCCAGTGCTCGGGCACGTGGTTCCACTTGGCGTGCAGACCAGGATAGGAAAGGAAGATGACCAGACCGTTTTGCGCGGCGGGGTCCTGCGCCTGGACGGTCTTGATGTCCTCGCGAATGGTATTGATAAAGCTCACTGGCCGCCCTCCCTTAGCGCCATGGCAATGCGATTCACTAAAGTATAGCGATTCGCTAGGGATTAGGAAGGACAATCTTGGCGGCTTTGGGTGACAAGTGTCAGTTATGCAAACTTGCTGGTAATGAAGTAAGACTTTTGAGGGGTTTGGCCCGCGCCCGCGCCGCAACCGTATACTGGTCAACTTGGACGTGTCCGCGCCCACAACTGAGAGGTTTTACTTCATGGGTTTCATCAATTTTATCGCCGAGCTGCTTAAGGACCCGCGCACCGCGATCGCCAGCTGGATCGCCGCCGGCCCGCTTATGGCCTACGGCTGCGTGTTCCTAATCATCTTTATCGAGACGGGCGTGGTGTTCTTCCCGTTCCTTCCCGGCGACTCGCTGCTGTTTGCCTCGGGCTTCTTTGCCCATAATGGCGGCTTTAACATTGTTGCGCTTCTGGCCACCGCATGGGCCGCAGCCATCCTGGGCGATCAGTGCAACTTTATGATCGGCCACTTCTTTGGCCGCAAGATCATCGCCTCGGGCAAGGTAAAGGCCATGACGCCCGAGCGCATCAAAAAGTCCGAGGATTTCCTAGATAAGTGGGGCCATCTGGCCATCTTCCTCGGTCGCTTCTTCCCGTTCATCCGCACCTTTGTGCCTTTTATCGCCGGCATGGGCGGCATGCACTGGCGCAACTTTGTCGTCTTTAACGTGCTGGGTGGCATTACCTGGTCGACGGTCTTTACGCTGCTGGGTTACTTCTTTGGTGGCATTCCGTTTGTGCAGGAGCACTTTGAGCTGCTGATCATCGGCATTGTCGCCGTGTCGATTATCCCGACCGTGGTCGGTCTGGTTAAGGCCAAGCTCGGTAAAAAGAACGCCTAGTCCGAGCTTGTTTTCGGACGTTAATTCCAAGGCCCGTCATCGGATTCGATGGCGGGCCTTTTGTGTTGAAGGCAAATGAAAATACTTTACTTAGTTAAAGAAAAACGTTTTATCCAAGGCGTGCGGGGAGTACAATCTCGTGCATGCGAATCGACGTGCCATCGGCTTTGATGCCGTTCGCGTGTCCCGTCCGGCTCTACGCTCCGGGCGTGCGACGTTGCGACGCGGTCGGCCTCGGTCCTTGCGTGCGAGTTCGCGAGTATGCAACTGTGTATGTAAGGAGCGACATATGACTGTCGAGAAGAAGGATATCGATTGGGGTAGCCTCGGCTTTGGCTACATGAAGACCGACTACAGCTACGAGGCTCATTGGAAGGATGGCGAGTGGGACGAGGGCGGCCTGACCACCGACCACACCCTGCATGTCTCCGAGTGCGGTGGCATCTTCCATTACTGCCAGGAGGTCTTTGAGGGCCTGAAGGCCTACACCGCCGAGGACGGCAGCATCGTCTGCTTCCGTCCCGACATGAACGCCGAGCGCATGTATAACTCTGCCCAGCGCCTCGAGATGCCCCCGTTCCCCAAGGATAAGTTTGTTGAGGCCGTCAAGCAGGTCGTTTCTGCCAACGCCGCTTGGGTTCCGCCCTTCGGTTCTGGTGCGACCCTGTACGTGCGTCCGTTTATGATCGGCTCCGGTGACGTGATCGGCGTGGCTCCCGCTCCTGAGTACACGTTCCGCATTCTCGTGACCCCGGTCGGTCCGTACTTTAAGGGCGGCCTCAAGCCCGTCAAGCTGCGCGTTTCCGAGTACGACCGCGCCGCACCGCACGGCACCGGCAATATCAAGGCCGGCCTGAACTACGCCATGTCCCTCAAGCCCACGATGGAGGCCCATCGCGAGGGTTATGCCGAGAACCTGTATCTCGACTCCGAGTCCCGCACCTATGTCGAGGAGACCGGTGGCGCGAACGTTCTGTTCGTGAAGGAGAACGGCACCCTCGTCGTTCCTCAGTCGCACACCGACTCCATCCTGCCCTCCATCACCCGTCGCTCGCTCGTTCAGGTTGCCGAGGATTTGGGCATGACCGTCGACCAGCGTCCCGTCGAGTGGGCCGAGGTCAAGGCCGGCACCTTTGTGGAATGCGGCCTGTGCGGCACCGCTGCCGTCATCTCCCCGGTGGGCGAGATCGACAACAAGGTCTACGGTGCCGATGAGACCGTGACCTTCCCGGCTGGCTGCACCGAGATCGGCCCCGTGATGAAGAAGCTTCGCGAGACCCTGACTGGTATTCAGTCCGGTGCTGTCGAGGATAAGCACGACTGGGTTTACACCGTCGCGTAAGCTGTCTTACCTATCCGGGCAGAGAGCAAGTTCCCTCCCGGCGCGTCCTCGGACATGCAAGAAGCCCTCGCTGCGCACTTCGTGCGGCGAGGGCTTCT
>ENA-OZBR01001015-OZBR01001015.1-human-gut-metagenome-genome-assembly--contig:-NODE-1015-length-11458-cov-9.474612_pt1 | contig 11458 bp, 10 predicted proteins | sample MGYA00243981_ERZ653524 | MGnify/ENA primary metagenome ERZ653524 (study PRJEB26926, sample SAMN06165084) | human gut metagenome | biome: ENVO:00009003; feature: ENVO:2100002; material: ENVO:00002003...
ACGAGATCTAGTACGGTCTCGTGGGCTCGGAGATGTGTATAAGAGACAGGCATTCGATTGATGTGGCGCATTGGTGGTAAATCCCTAAAAGTCAAACCGGAAATTCAATATGTGGAAAAAATCATAGAAAAAGTTATAGAAAAACCTATAATCATGAAACAAATTGTAGAAACTCCAAGCCAGACCAATGTTTTATGTGATTTATTCAACAATATCTATTTTGAGTTTGATAAAACAGAAATAACTCCTAAAGCAGCTACTATCATTGATGAAATAGCTCAAATTATGCTGACAGACACAAGCAAAAAATATCTCATCACAGGATGTACTGATGCAAAAGGATCATCACAATACAATATGGATCTATCCCAAAAACGTGCAGACGCTGTAGTCAATGCACTTATAAAGAAAGGAGTTCCCAATAAAATGTTAAAAGCAAAAGGAGTGGGCGCAAAAATATCGTATGCATCTCAGAATGCTCCCAACGAAATACGAGAAGGAGATCGTAAAATTATAGTTCAAATCATTACAAATATGGATTATTGGAATTATATACCATAAAAAATTTCCCCTCTATCAAAACGGCATATATTCCTATATCGTGGAATATAGCCGTTTTGCATATTCCAAAGAAAAGTTCGAGCCATGTATACCCTCATGCCCTCACTGCATATATAACAGGTTTATTATTAACGGTTTATGTAGTAAGGATAAAAAAAATTGCTCTCATTCATGCTCTCATACTCTCACAATGTTTTGAAGTATATTTCCACATAAATTACTTGTTTTCAGCCACATACCATTTTCTTATAGATCGTTTCGACTTGATATAAAGTAGGGTGTTTTAGGCTTTTTCCCCGCAAAAAGTACGCATGAAAGGTCTGTACCTCCACAGAATGACGGTTTACGATGCATTGGTAACAATAAAAAAGACCAAGACGTTTTTAAAAAAGTTCCTGTTCTTTTTTAAAAACGTCGTCGTCTTTTTTGAAAAGTTCTTGATCTTTTTTGAGAGCATGAGGATATCACATATGTAAGCATAAGACCAGGTACACCGAATAGTACACCGAAAGAATGCTTTGATATGCTTATTTTTGCCATGCACCAAAAACAAAAAAATCCCCGTAAAGTATTAATTTACAGGGATTTTCTTTGTTTTGCAATTCTTTCCAGCGGAGAGAGAGGCTCTCGAACCTATGCTTTCAAGAAATATCATAAAATTGCAAATCACTGATAATCATATACTATCTAAAGCGCAGAGTAAATCTAAATCTTTCTGAATATCTTTTGCTATTCCAAATATTGGGTGTATATTTGGGTGTAGAATTTCAAACGCACCCAATTATGAATATCAAACGTAACATCATTTTTGCATTGGAGAGCCGGAAGAAGAACGGTGTGCCAATCGTAGAGAACGTGCCTATCCGTATGCGTGTCATATACGCAAGCCAACGCATCGAGTTTACAACAGGCTACCGGATTGACGTAGCCAAATGGGATGCCGACAAACAACGGGTAAAGAACGGATGCACCAACAAACTAAAACAAAGCGCATCCGAAATCAATGCGGACTTGCTGAAATATTATGCCGAGATTCAAAACGTGTTCAAGGAGTTTGAGGTACAGGAAACCATACCGACCACCCAACAGCTAAAGGATGCGTTCAACCTGCGGATGAAAGACACCAGCGAAGAGCAGCAGGAAGAAACACAAATAAGTTTTTGGGAAGTATTCGATGAGTTTGTAAAGGAGTGTGGCAATCAGAATAACTGGACGGCATCCACCTACGAGAAATTCTCAGCAGTGAAAAACCACCTCAAAGAGTTCAAGGAAGATGTAACCTTTGAATACTTCAACGAGTTCGGCTTGAACGAGTATGTAAATTTCCTGCGTGACAAAAAGGATATGAGGAACAGCACCATCGGCAAACAGATGGGATTCCTCAAATGGTTTCTGCGCTGGAGCTTCAAGAAAGGGCATCATCAGAATATTGCATACGACACTTTCAAGCCCAAATTGAAAACCACCTCTAAAAAGGTGATATTCCTGACTTGGGACGAATTGAACAGGCTGAAAGATTATCGGATACCGAAAGACAAACAATATCTGGAACGTGTCAGGGATGTTTTTCTGTTCTGTTGCTTCACAAGCCTGCGATATTCAGATGTTCGTAATCTGAAAAGAAGCGATGTGAAACCCGACCACATCGAAGTTACCACAGTCAAAACGGCAGACAGCCTGATAATTGAACTGAACGACCACAGTAAAACCATACTCGAAAAATACAAGGAAGTCCATTTTGAAAACCACATGGCACTGCCTGTTATCAGCAATCAGAAGATGAATGATTATCTGAAAGAACTGGGGGAACTGGCTGAAATCAACGAGCCTGTACGGGAAACATATTATAAAGGAAATGAACGTATAGATGAAGTCACCCCGAAATACGCATTATTAACCACCCATGCAGGAAGAAGAACATTCATCTGTAATGCGCTGGCTCTCGGTATTCCGGCACAAGTCGTGATGAAATGGACGGGGCACAGTGACTATAAAGCCATGAAACCCTATATTGACATAGCGGATGATATTAAGGCAAATGCCATGAACAAGTTTAACCAACTATAAAAGTATCAATCAGTTTCATAGATTATCAGCTATTTGAATTATATTTGCGACAACAATAAACATTAGAATGGAAAATAACAGAGAATATCATATAGGAAGAACGGACTTTGACGCATTTGTTCATGCCGTCGGTTCGGAAATAGAACAGGCGCAAGTCCGGCTGATTGCCGCAGCCAATGCGCAAATGCTGTTCCATTACTGGAAAATGGGCAACTATATCCTGTATCATCAGAACTTGCAAGGCTGGGGAAGCAAAATCATCAAGCAACTGGCAAAGGCTATCCGGTTCAATTACCCCGAAAAGAAAGGTTATTCGGAGCGTAACCTTACTTATATGTGCCAATTTGCACGGTCATATCCGTTGAACGTGCTACGAAGTTTCATTGATACAGACACAAGGCTGTCTGTTCCAAGCATACAGAATGTTACAGATGAAGTATTGAAACTGAACAACGGACAATTTACGCAGGAACTTACTGCGCAAATACAATCCGCTGATTGTCAATCTTTAGAAATTACGCAGGAAGTTCCTGCGCAAATTCAGGATGTGGAGAAAACAGTTTCTGCCATTTACAGGATGGAGATTAGGGAAATAGAAAAAGTTTTCCTGAAATCCCCTGTTGCCAAAATAAACTGGGCAAGCCAAATGGTCATACTTAACGGTTCGTTACCGTTAGGCATAGGATATTGGTATATGAAACAGGCTGTAGAAATGGGCTGGAGTAGCAATGTGCTGAAAATGCAAATTGAAAACAACCTATATAACAGACAAATCAACAACAACAAGGTAAACAATTTCACAGCCACACTTCCAGCACCACAAAGCGACCTTGCCAATTACCTATTGAAAGACCCGTACATCTTCGATTTGGCTGGAGCGAAAGAAAAGGCAGACGAAAGGGACATAGAAGAGCAGCTGGTAAAGCACGTTACCCGTTATTTGTTGGAAATGGGCAATGGTTTTGCCTTTGTCGCCCGGCAGAAGCATTTTCAAATAGGTAACAGTGATTTCTTTGCCGACTTGATTCTATATTCTATTCCGCTACACGCATACATTGTTGTAGAACTGAAAGCTACTCCATTCAAACCGGAGTATGCAGGGCAACTGAATTTCTACATCAATGTGGTGGATGACAAACTGAGGGGAAAAAATGACAACAAGACTATCGGGCTGTTGCTGTGCAAAGGAAAAGATGAGGTGGTAGCACAATACGCATTGACAGGCTACGACCAACCGATAGGCATCAGCGATTATCAACTGAGCAAGGCTATACCCGAAAACTTGAAATCAGCTTTGCCAAGTGTGGAAGAGGTGGAAGAAGAACTGGCATCTTTCCTTGACAAGGACAATAATCCCCAAAATTGAAGTCTATGGCAGGAGAAATAAACAAACTGATTCCCCAATATGGAGAACTCAATAGAATATATAATGATTGGGTAACCAATTATGCTTTTTCTTTTGACAAGCAGAAATTCATCACCGACTTTTACAGGCAGCACAATGATACAAAGGCTTTTGAAGCCGCTATCCTTGAACTGGTACTTGACAAGCAGAAAGAACAATACACATTGATTCTCAATAGTCTGAAAATCGAAATAGAAAAAAATATACGGGCTTATGAAACAAAACCGCTGAATGATGACGTCATAAAGCGTGTGTGTTTTCACTACGCAGACAGGCATAATTCTGCAATTAAAGACCAGTTGGAGATTACCACCAAGTTGCACGAGCCTTTGAATGACGCATACCACAGATATGATTTCATTGGTTTTCGGGAGCATACGGACGAAGAAGAAATACAGGCAGAAAAGGAATATGAACGCTGCAAGGCTGAATACGACAAGGAAAAGAAAGAATTGGATAAACTTTATGAACTGCAAAAGCAAGACAGGAAAGAGGCTTTTCAATATATAGAAAACCTTTCCGGCAATGTTTACCGCCTAAGTCTTCTTTTTATGGAAGTCCTAAAAAAGTACCTTCCTAATGATAGGGAAGAAAAACAGCAGGATGAACCAGTCAAGCAAAACGAACAAGAAGAAGTACAGAATAGCCCGGAGGGACAACATGAATATTTTGACATGAAGCAGCTTTCGCCCATTCATGAAACCTGTGTCGGGGAACAGTTCGAAGCCATTACCATAGCGGATTTCTATGCCAATATAAACCTGTACCCCTGCAAGAATAAACTAAAAATCAAGGCAAGGGAAAAGATACGGGTGTGTTACCTGATATTCCTGATGAGCGAGAAACTATCCAAGCAATACAGGGATGAATGGAGAAGCCAAATATTAAAATTGTTGGATATTGACGAGAGCTATTACAGGTCGAAATACAAAGAACCTGTTTCCGATTTTCCGAGTGACAGCAACCAGAAATTCGCAAAGGAAATGGAAAGCATATTCGGATAATTCGTGATATAACCTGACATTCTACGAAATTACCACTTTTACCACTCAAATTAATTTTTGAGTGGTATTTTTATTGTCTGATATTTAATGAGATAGCGCAGTATCCCATTTGTATTATCCACATCCTTACCACTTACAGCCATACCTAATTTTGCATCGTTCGAGAACAGAAATAACAGCCAGTGCGCAGGGCTGATTGTTTAACGACTAAATAGATTGGACGATGACAAATCTTCAAGAGTTATTATTAAAACCCGTCTGGCAGATGACAGGCGAAGAGTTCATATTTCTAAGCAAGTACGCTTCCAACCAAACGGAAGCGCAGCCACAGCCCGTTACGGACACAGAAAGAAAGTATGTGTACGGAATACTTGGCATTGCCAAATTGTTCGGGTGCAGTCTGCCTACCGCCAACCGTATAAAGAAAAGCGGAAAGATAGACAAAGCCATTACGCAAATAGGGCGCAAGATTATCGTGGATGCGGAACTTGCCCTTGAACTGGCTGGAAAGAAAACCGGAGGACGAAAATAACGGGAGGTGTACTTATGGATTATATGAAAGATATAAAAGAAATATCGGCGGAAGAAGCCGTAATCCTTTGGCAAGCCTCACGCCTGAGCCTGTCGAAAATCTATGAGAAAGCACCTGAGATTCTAAAAGTGCAAGGTTCGGTCATTGGTACACTGGGTAATTTCAGTGCATCAATCGGCAAAGCCAAAAGCAAAAAGACTTTCAATGTGTCGGCTATCGTGGCGGCAGCATTGAAGAATGGTACAGTGCTAAGATATGTGGCGGAACTACCCGAAGAGAAACGGAAAATCCTGTATGTGGACACGGAACAAAGTCCTTATCATTGTCTGAAAGTCATGAAACGTATTTTACGGATGGCTGGGCTTCCAGATGACAGGGACAATGAGCATCTGGAATTTCTTGCTTTGAGGAAATACACGCCCGAACAGCGTATCAGGATTGTAGAGCAGGCTATTTACAATACGCCTGACATAGGGCTTGTAATCATAGACGGCATCCGTGACATGGTATATGACATCAACAGCCCCGGTGAATCGACACGCATCATATCAAAGCTGATGCAGTGGACGGACGACAGGCAGATACATATCCACACGATACTCCACCAAAACAAGGGCGATGAGAACGCAAGGGGGCATATCGGTACGGAACTGAACAACAAGGCTGAAACTGTCCTTCTTGTGGAAAAGGACAAGAGCAATGGAGATATAAGCAATGTTTCAGCCATGCACATACGGGCAATGGACTTCGAGCCTTTTTCATTTCGCATCAATGACAATGCCATACCTGAACTGTTGGAGGGTTACAAGCCCGAAACCAAGAAACCGGGAAGACCGGAAGAGGAAAAGTTCGACCCTTACAGGCATATCACCGAACAGCAGCACCGCATCGCATTGGAAGCAGTTTTCGGGCTGAAAGAGGAATATGGCTACAAGGAACTGGAGGACACCTTAATTAAGACTTATGTGTCTGTGGGGGTAAAGTTGAACCACAAAAAGGCGGTATCGCTCATCACCATGCTTCGGAACAAACGAATGATAGTGCAGGAGAACGGCAGAAAGTACACGTTCATGCCCGACTTCCACTATTAGCCCACACCTTGCAATCGCTTCACTTTATTCCGGGGGTCTATATATTAGGGATAAAGCGAAGTGGTTGCGAAATGTGGCAAAACCGCTTCACTTTATTACCGTACTCTATATATACGAAAATAAAGTGAAGTGATTATACAGACCGTACTTCATAAAGAGGTACGGGCGAAAAGAGAAAATAAACCAATTCAACTATCATTAAACCTATCGTCTTATGGATATACAGACAGCGAAACAAATCAAAATAGCGGATTATCTGCACAGTTTAGGATTTTCACCCGTCAAACAACAGGGCATAAACCTGTGGTATAAGTCACCACTAAGGGAAGAAACGGAAGCATCGTTCAAGGTAAATACAGAACGTAACCAATGGTATGATTTTGCACTCGGCAAAGGTGGGAATATCATCGCACTGGCACAGGAACTTTATTGTTCCGACCATGTGCCTTACCTCTTGCAAAAAATCGAAGAACAGACACCCCGTATTCGCCCCGTGTCTTTTTCTTTTGGCAAGCAATCATCTTCCGAGCCAAGTTTTCAACAACTGGAGATTGTACCGCTTTCTTCTCCTGCCCTGCTTGCTTATTTGCAGGAAAGGGGAATAAACATTGCAATGGCGAAAAGAGAATGCAGTGAAGCGCACTTCACCCATAATGGCAAACGGTATTTCGCCATCGCCTTTCCCAATGTGTCGGGTGGGTATGAAATCCGCAACCAGTATTTCAAGGGATGCATCGCACCGAAAGAGATTTCTCATATCAAACAGCCGGGAACAGCGAGGGAAACATGTTATGTGTTTGAGGGATTTATGGACTATCTTTCATTTCTTACTTTGAGATTGGAGAATTGCCCGAAATATCCCGAACTGGACAGGCAAGATTATATGGTGTTGAACTCAGTAGCCAATGTTTCCAAAGCAATCTATCCGTTGGGAAGCTATGAGCGCATCCACTGTTTCTTTGACAATGACCGTGCAGGAATGGAAGCCATGCAGCAAATCTATAAGGAATACGGCAGGGACTTATACATCCGTGACGCTTCGCAGACATACAGCGGATGCAAGGACTTGAACGAATACTTACAGAAACAGACTGAAAGAAACAGGCAAGTTCAATCTGCAAAAGGGGTGCGCAGCCAACCACCGAAAAAGAAAAACGGCTTTCGGTTATAGCCCACTATAACTACACGCTTCGCTTTCGTAGTTGTGGGCTCTCCCGAGGGGATTAGGGCTTTGCCCTAATGACCCACTCAGGGCGTTTCTCCCCTAAGAACCCCGAGCAAAGAGTGCCCCTCTCTTTGCAATCTCCGCTTATGGGTTGCACCCCTAAGAACCCTGTGCGGTTATGAGCGGACAACAGAAGATTTCATCAACAATCCAAATCAAATTTTAAGAATATGGCAACAAAATCAAGCATACATATCAAACCCTGCAGAGTGACATCAAGCGGGGCTCATAACCGGAGAACTGCCGAGTACATGCGCAATATCGGCGAGTCCAGAATCTACATTGTACCCGAACTGACTTCCAATAACGAGCAGTGGATAAACCCGGGCTTCGGCAGTCCTGACCTGCAGGCGCACTATGACAGCATCAAACGGATGGTCAAGGAAAAGACCGGACGAGCGATGCAGGAAAAGGAGCGTGAGCGCAAGGGAAAGAATGGAAAGATTATAAAAGTGGCTGGATGTTCTCCAATCCGTGAGGGAGTATTGCTCATCAGACCAGATACAACACTGGCAGATGTACGAAAGTTTGGTGAGGAGTGCCAGAGACGCTGGGGTATTACACCGCTCCAAATCTTCCTGCATAAGGACGAGGGACACTGGCTTAGTGGACAACCCAAAACCGGGGATAGGGAGAGTTTCCAAGTCGGTGAAAAGTGGTTTAAGCCGAATTATCATGCCCATATCGTATTCGACTGGATGAACCACGACACGGGCAAGAGCCAAAAGCTCAATGATGACGATATGATGGAAATGCAGACTTTGGCATCTGACATCCTCTCCATGCAACGTGGGCAATCTAAATCCGAGACCGGAAAGGAACATTTGGAACGAAATGATTTCATCATTGAAAAGCAGAGAGCCGAACTGCAACGCATGGATGCTGCAAAACGGCACAAAGAAGAACAGATAGGTCTTGCTGAACAGGAACTGAAACAGGTGAAATCAGAAATACGCACTGACAAGCTAAAGAAAACAGCCACCAATGCAGCCACCGCCATAGCAAGCGGAGTTGGTTCTCTTTTCGGAAGTGGAAAGATGAAAGAGCTGGAGCGAACTAATGAAGATTTGCACCAAGAGATTGCCAAACGAGACAAAGGTATTGACACCCTCAAAATCCAAATGCAGGAAATGCAAGAGCGACATGGCAAACAGATACGCAATCTTCAGAGCATACACAACCAAGAACTTGAAGCCAAAGACAGGGAAATATCACGATTGAACACTCTGCTTGAAAAGGCATTCAAGTGGTTTCCGATGCTTAGAGAAATGTTGAGAATGGAAAAACTCTGCGCTGTCATTGGATTTACCAAAGATATGATAGATTGTCTTTTGACAAGGAAAGAAGCTATCCAATGTAATGGCAAGATTTATTCCGAGGAACATAGAAGAAAGTTTGAAATCAAAAACAACATCTTCAAGGTGGAGAAGAATCCGACCGATGATAGCAAACTTGTACTGACCATAAACAGGCAACCGATAAGCGAATGGTTCAAAGAGCAATGGGAGAAACTTCGGCAAGGTTTGCGACAACCAACGGAAGAACCAAGAAAAAGTAGAGGATTCAAGTTATAATAGAAAAAAAAGACAATATAAAAGCACTCTGATAGTTACGAAGTGCTTTTATATTGTATAAATTATATAATGTTTACCATTGAAGCTTCAAAGTAAACGCAACTTAAGGAATTGCCGAATTTTGTATTAATAAAGAATATACGACCTCTGATATATGCGCAACATATTGTGATGCTTGTGATTCATTACCCTTGAAATCCTTAACAAATATCGCTAAAGTATAGCAGACATTATTAGGCAGGCATATATAGGCAACATCATTGTGAGCTGCAAGAATACCATTTTCATTGACACAACCAGAACCCGTCTTATGTGCAATAGAAACCCTTTCTTTATCAAGAAGCGGAGCGACTATTCTATCTGTACCTGTCACACATTCTTTTAATGTATTCTTAATGAAACTTTGCTTCTCACCACTGACAATACTTTCGGTAAACAAACGGTTCATCAACATTGCGGCACCAAGAGGAGATGTATAATTAAAGTAAGCCCTATCGTGGTCAGCCGACATTTCCTCTTCTGTATAAGCTATCTGAAAACTTGAACGAGGAATAAGTGTGGCTATAAAACTGTCAGTTTGAGCAACATTGACCATATCTTTAAACATCAGATTGCTTGCATTATTATCACTTTGAGCAATAGTATAACGAAGTAAATCTCTCACGGTTAATGATATAACCAACTCGGAATAATCTTTCATCATAGGACTCCAAGTCTTTGAATCAAGTCTATTCCTATCTATCTTTACTAAGGTATCAAGTGAAATCCCTTTGTTATCAAAATCATTGCAAAGAGCTAATGCCTGATGAACCTTAAATACACTCATCATAGGATATACACTCTTATCATTAACTTTAACTGTATCTGTGTTATTAATAATAATTGCCACTCCAATTTCACCAGGACAAGCTGATACTATCCGAGAAATGCTATCAGTCAAAACATCTGTCAAAGGTGGATTTGTACTATTATTAGAAGTTGATTTAGAGAACAATAAAAAAACTAAAACTATGATACAAACTAAAGCTATACACAAAATTACAAGGCGTTTTCTTCTACTTTTTTTCATACTACGATTTTTAAACATTATATATTATCATGACAGACCCTGATTTATTATTTACTGCAAAGATACGAAATCTTACGGAAAATGAATTGGTTGTTTTTTTCGTTTGTTCTGTTTTTTATCAAATTATTTTCCGAGCGAATATGATTCGTCTTAAATAAAATAAAAACACCCAACTTTACATTCTTGGGTGTTAAACTGGGTGTTTGTTTTATAATTTGCTGATTTTCAGCGTTTATTGCGGAGAGAGAGGGATTCGAACCCCCGGAACCTCTCAGTTCAACGGTTTTCAAGACCGCCGCAATCGACCACTCTGCCATCTCTCCAGTCGTTTCCAACATGTTTTGCAATCGTTTTGTTCTCAACTGCGGTGCAAAGGTAAGGATTATTTTCGAATCTACAAATTTTCGAAGCATATTTTTCTGATTTTTTCTCTCTCCTTCATAATTTATGAATGGAAATAAACCTTACCCGAATTATATTTGTTACATTTGCAGAACGATAATAATTTCATTAATAAGTACTTTATGCACAAATTAAGAAGCTCGCTATTTATTTTGACTGTATGCGCCGCTTTCAGTTGTTCGATGTCAGCAAAAACAGATAAGGTGACTGAGAATGCGCCAAAGGCAGCAACCGAAACAACGACTTCGGCTGAAGGTGAAGTGATAAACATGACGAAAGCTGAATTCCTTACCAAAATATTCAATTACGAAAAGAATCCTAATAAATGGGTTTACGAAGGTAACAAACCGTGTATTATTGATTTTTATGCCGACTGGTGTGGACCTTGCAAGGCTGTTGCTCCTATTTTAAAGGAACTGGCGGCTGAATATAAAGGCAAAATCGTTATTTACAAGATTAATGTTGACAAAGAAAAGGAATTGGCCACAGCTTTTGGTATCAGAAGTATACCTGTCTCTTATACACATC
>ENA-OZBR01001020-OZBR01001020.1-human-gut-metagenome-genome-assembly--contig:-NODE-1020-length-11403-cov-7.395664_pt1 | contig 11403 bp, 9 predicted proteins | sample MGYA00243981_ERZ653524 | MGnify/ENA primary metagenome ERZ653524 (study PRJEB26926, sample SAMN06165084) | human gut metagenome | biome: ENVO:00009003; feature: ENVO:2100002; material: ENVO:00002003...
GATGTGTATAAGAGTCAGTATATATTCAGCAATTCCTGACGGAAGCATTGAAACATCAAACTTCGGAATATCCTCTACTTCTGCTCCCTCTTTATTGATAAGTTTCAGTTCATTTCCATCTGTAATAATTCCATAGCAAACCTCTGGACTTACAGCCATATAAGAGCGCAATTGTTCTTCAGCTACGCTTATTCCTGCCTGGTATTGTTTTACCTCAGCCATAATATACGGTACTATCCGATTATTTTTATAAACCATGACAACGACATCAACAAATCCCATTTTTGAGAAAACCTGTACTTTATATTCTACATCTAGCAATTCTGACGGATAATGATAAACTGTTTTCAGTTCATTCAACAACCATTGACGTATTTTTTCTTCTTTACTATACAGATCTGCAATTTTGTCCTTAAACATATAATTCTGTAAGGGAATATCTGTCAGGCAACGAAATGCCGCTCCCTCCCTCATTTTCAGAAATTTTGGTTCTATACTTGAAATAAACCTCGAAGGAACGCCATGACAACTCATATACAATCTCTCTGTTGCCCTTGTCATACCTACATAAAGTAATTTTCTTTCCATTGTTTCTACATAAGCGGCATCTTCGTTTTCCTGCAATAACATAGGATTCGGAATTAATTTGTCTGATAATCCCATAAGAATTACTATTTTAAACTCAAGCCCTTTTATAGAATGCATAGTCAGCAGCTTAATTGCCTCTTCTCCGAAATTGATTCCTTCCTGAGAAGTATACAGCGTCATCTTTATATTCTCATCTGTTTCTTTTTTAACTTCTTCCAGGATTCTTTTGGTTCTGGCAACAATTGCAATTTCTTTCGCTTCATAGCGTTTAAGAAGTTTCTTTAAAAGTTTTTCCACTCCCAAAATTTCTTCCCCAATTGTATTATACCGGGCAAAAACCGGATAAATCCCCTGCTTATCAATAAGTGAAGGTTTTACAAAGTTATCATCATTTACAATATCTGAGTCTTCTCTGATCAGACTATATGCAGCCTCAGCAATTTGTGTGGTTGTACGATAATTTTTTGCAAGGGATGTGCTTCTTCCTGTCATATCCAAACCTATGCTTGTAAAGCTCCGTCCCTTCACAAGCCATGATGTACTATAAATACTCTGTGCTGTATCTGCTACAAACATAATACTACTGTAATCCTTTTCAGAATCATACATTTGCATAAGACATTGCAGCTGAACTCTGGATAAATCCTGACTCTCGTCAATAATAATATGTGTATATCCAGATATTTTATGGTTTTTCAGATACTTCAAAGCATACAATGCTACATCCTGAAAATCACAAAGATTTTGCGCATAGCACTCTTTCGTATATGTTGCCATTAATTCATAAATCGCCTGTCTGATCCGGCTGTTTTTCTGTAATTTCTGTGGTCCCTCATTGCTTCCTTTGCTTCCCATTCTTCCAATCCTGTCAGCCGACTGATAACTTTCATATTCCACATAATTACAAGCCTTAATCCATGCAATTTCATTTTTCAAAAATCCTAAATACTTTGCATCCAGAATTTTGACATCCCCGAATGTCTTTTTTACATTACTGAGACTTTTCTGCCATATTTCAATTTCTTTTTGTCCTTGGACAATTTGAAGCAGCTTCCCTTTTTCCTGACAAAATGCTCTAAAATAAGAATACAACAGTTTATCTATATTCGTTATTTTTACGTTTTTCTGTAATTCTGTTTTATCAAACAATCCATATTGTTCATCTTTATCAATCTGATCATATATATACTCAAATTATCAAGCAAAAATGAAATTCTATGTACTGCTACTGTAGTTTTTCCAGAACCTGCTACCCCTCTAATGATTGAATGTCCCATGGCTGAACTCCGAATCAGTTTTTTCTGTTCCAGATTTAGCTGCATACCTTATCTCCTGTATCTTCAAAATATCATAACCATTCCCTGTTTGCACAATTATAATAATTGATATTCATAGTCTTTTGATAACTGTTCAGTATCTTCTTTGAAAATAGAAATCTGAATAGTTACATCTTTTGTACTTTTATCTTATCATAACTGGTAAATGCTTTCAATGTCAGGTCTTATGCAATTTGTTACGTTCATTTTAAATTTCCATCCATTTCACATTTTTTTCAAATTCTCACCACATATTTCTCACATTTCCTGGTTATATTATTACCTGTACAGAGCAAAGAGTAATTGCAAATAAAACTTTTTCTTTTTCATACTTTTGCCGGGAATCAATAAGGTTCCCGGCCTCCTTCTTTTATTCCGTTATTTTTTATTCCGTTAGATTTTCTTTTTAATATGGTTATAGATGTTCAGTCCTTTTGTCTGTCCGTATTTGGAAATGATAGATCTGTAAATCTGCTGCTTTCTGTTTTTGTCTTCTGCATTTTTCTCCACAGTTGTAGAAACATAGTTTACTACTTCCTTTGGCATGCCTGCCTTGTCGAGAACCAATACTAATTCCTGCTGTAATTTCTTTGTTCCGGCTTTCATGTCAATTATCTTTTGTTTTGGCTTTTTTGTATTCTGATTCTCTGATTGTTTGACAGACTGCTTTTCAGATTGTTCATTCAACTGTTTTTCTGCTTTCTGATCAGTTTGTTCTGCTACCTGTTTGTCTTTTTCTTTACCGGTCTGTTTTTTTACCTGTTTTCTTGTCTGTACCTGTTTTCCGGAAATCTTCTCGTTTCTGGAAATTTTCACATTTTCTTCTGCTTTCCAGAATTCTATAATATGGTCAAATCCTGTATCTTTGCTGATTACAACAATTTTGCATTCTTCATCCTGCCCTGTGCACTCTTTTCCTATCAGATATCCCAGATAAGAGCCCAGATGCATATCTGCTGACTGATTTCCTGTCGGTACTTTATGTGTGATCAGTTTTGACTCTCCGTGATCATTGATAATATCAAGATCTATTTTTCTGCTGTTATCTGTATAAAAAAGATGGATAATATCTGTTTCCCGTAATTTTTCGCATCCTTTGAAGCCTTCACTTCCTACATTTTCATAATCAATTAAATAATAAGTTTTGATAATCTTCATCCTCTCTTTACTTTTCTCTGCTGTATAATACTCTGTCATTTTTCAGACAGATAATTCTTTCCTATTTTAACATGCATCTTTTATCAGCACAACCACATAGTGGCAGCTCTCCTGGTTAGTATTTTCTGGTTGCCTTTCCTGTCTGTTCCAGTCAGACAGAATATTATCATATCCACGAATAGTATTCCCATATTGCCACTATAATAAATTTACATACCTTTTGTGAAAAATGACGGTTTTTTCATCAAATTTGAGTTGATAAATCTTTAACAAATTTCAAAAAAAGGCAAAAATCCTGTTGATTTTAAGCGTTAAATATGTATAATAGTAAAAGAGAAGCGATACCCATTCGCTTTTATGGTAAGGTATCTTAAGCCTGTTTAAACAGGCGCTTTCATTAACGAAGAAAAGAGGTTAAACGTAAGATGGCAAAAATCGATTTAAGCAAGTATGGCATTACCGGAACTACAGAAATTGTCTACAACCCTTCTTATGAAGTATTATTTGAAGAAGAAACCAAACCGGAACTGGAAGGCTTTGAAAAAGGTCAGGTCAGCGAACTTGGTGCAGTTAACGTTATGACAGGTATCTACACAGGACGTTCTCCTAAAGATAAATATATCGTTATGGATGAGAACTCCAAAGATACAGTATGGTGGACAACAGACGAATACAAAAACGATAACCATCCTGCAACTCAGGAAGCATGGAATGCAGTAAAAGAAATCGCTAAAAAAGAGCTCTCCAACAAGAGACTTTTCGTAGTAGATGCATTCTGCGGTGCTAACAAAGATACTCGTATGGCTATCCGTTTCATCGTTGAAGTTGCTTGGCAGGCACATTTCGTAACAAATATGTTCATCCAGCCAACAGCTGAAGAACTTGAAAACTTCGAGCCAGATTTCGTTGTATACAACGCTTCCAAAGCTAAAGTTGAAAACTATAAAGAATTAGGCCTTAACTCTGAAACAGCTGTAATGTTCAACATCACAACTAAAGAGCAGGTTATCGTAAACACATGGTACGGCGGAGAAATGAAGAAAGGTATGTTCTCTATGATGAACTACTTCCTTCCACTGAAAGGCATGGCTTCCATGCACTGCTCTGCAAACACAGATATGAACGGCGAAAACACAGCTATCTTCTTCGGTCTTTCCGGAACAGGTAAAACAACTCTTTCCACAGACCCGAAACGTCTCCTGATCGGTGATGACGAGCATGGCTGGGATGACAACGGCGTATTCAACTTCGAAGGCGGATGCTACGCTAAAGTTATCAACCTTGACAAAGAATCTGAGCCGGACATCTACAATGCGATCAAACGTAACGCTCTTCTTGAGAACGTAACACTTGATGCTGAAGGCAAGATTGATTTCGCAGATAAGAGCGTAACAGAGAATACTCGTGTATCTTATCCGATCAACCACATTGAAAACATCGTTCGCCCGATCTCTTCTGCACCGGCAGCTAAGAACGTAATCTTCCTGTCCGCAGACGCTTTCGGAGTACTTCCTCCAGTATCTATCCTGACAGAAGCTCAGACTCAGTACTATTTCCTGTCTGGATTCACAGCTAAACTTGCTGGTACAGAGCGTGGAATCACAGAGCCTACACCTACATTCTCTGCTTGCTTCGGACAGGCATTCCTTGAACTGCATCCGACAAAATACGCAGAAGAACTTGTTAAGAAAATGGAAAAGAGCGGAGCAAAAGCTTACCTCGTTAACACAGGATGGAACGGAACTGGAAAACGTATCTCCATCAAAGATACTCGTGGTATCATCGATGCAATCCTTAACGGAGATATCCTTAACGCTCCTACTAAGAAGATCCCATTCTTCGATTTCGAAGTTCCTACAGAGCTTAACGGCGTAGACACAGGTATCCTTGATCCTCGTGACACATATGCTGACGCTTCTGAATGGGAAGAAAAAGCAAAAGATCTTGCTGGAAGATTCATCAAGAACTTTGCTAAATACGAAGGAAACGCTGCTGGTAAAGCACTTGTTGCAGCTGGTCCTCAGTTATAATTATAATTGCTGAATTAAAGTTAATTATAATTAAATTATAATTTTATTGTCCAAATGAGTACGAAAGGGATGCGAGTAATTCGCATCCCTTTTTCATGTTGTTTCGGTGGTCAAGCGGATATTCGCAATCCGCTTCGCTACAGGGCTCTGAGTTTTTCTGCCACTTTCTCATATGCGGGTACCGGAACGTGATATTCTTCTCCCATTCTTACTACTTCGTAAACTAATCCGTCAATTTCGGACTGTTTTCCTGCCATGATATCCCGCTGCATGGAAGTGGTTGCTTCCGGTGCGAGGTTGGAAAGGATTTTTAAATTTACTTCTGCCATATCTTTCTGGAAAGGAACTCCCATGGCTTCTGCAAGTGCTGCGATTTCTTTTATCATGGTCTTAAAAAGTTCTCTGGCTTCGCCTTCTTTCTGGAAATCTGCGGCAGTTGCGTGGTAATAGAGTCCTGCTGCCCCGATCGGGGATACATAGGAAAATTTCTCCAGTGCTTCACGGCGGATGTTTTCCGAAAGAGTCCCGTCGATATGACTGTCACAGAGGTCTTTCTGAATCTCTTTCAGTTCCGGTCGGAATTCTGCTTTGTCTCTTACGCCGAATACAATGTGCAGGATCTGTCCATGCTGGAGAAGTTTTCCCGGTTCTTTAATGTTGGCAGAAACATAGATGCAGCCGTCCGTTACCAGAAGATCCGGCAGTTCTTTCTGCATTTTTCCACCTGTTCCATATATATTCAACAATGGAATTACAATAGTATTTTTCCTGGCAATGCGTTTGATAAACGGAATCGTTTCCTGTAAGGAATAGCCTTTCACGCAGACAAAAATTACGTCCGGATGCTCTGCATAATGCTCCATATCTGTAGCAGGAATGCTTATGTTTTCCTCTGTTTTATCCCACATTTTCTCCAATGTAAGACCCTGTTTCTGGATCTTTTTCAGGTGTTCGCCTCTCGCGATCAGGGTTACGTCCTTGCCTGCTTTTTTCATATAATATCCGGTAACACCACCGGTTCCTCCGGCTCCAATGATTAAGTATTTCATATTTATTTTCTGCCCCGCTTTCATTGTTTTGATTCTTATATCATAGCACAATTGCAATTTTTCTTCAGTATATTTTATGCATTACGCTGACATAATTTTGCATTGACAGTTTATTTTTTGCCCTGTAATATCAATGGTATCAATATCAGAATATATTACGCAGGAAAAGTATTAAGATGGAACGATATCTGGAATTTAGAATAGATGAACAAACTACAGAACTTAAAATGGAAGCATTTCTGAAAAAGAATGCAGGACTTACAAAACGGCAGATCAGCCAGGCGAAGTTTCGACCGGACGGGATTACCAGAAACGGAGTTCGCTGTCGTGTAACTGAGACAATATATCCAGGCGATGTGATCCGCGTTTGTCTGGAGGAAGCCGGGACTGCTTCTGCGCATCTTGAAAATTATAATGACGGAATCAAAAGTAAAGATTTGTCGGATTTCCATTCCAACAAAGCTTCAGCTCCAGTTTCCGAAACTTCTTTTTCTCTGAATATTTTATATGAAGATACGGATATTCTGGCAGTTGATAAACCGGCAGGAATGGTTATGCATCCGACGGGAATGCATTATACAGACAGCCTCTCCAATCTTGTTGCCAGTTACTTTCGAGAGAAAAATGAACAGGTCTGTGTCCGCCCGGTGGGGCGGCTGGATCAGGAGACTTCCGGGATTGTGGTTTTTGCCCAAAATCAGGTAGCAGCTTCAAGGCTTCAATCTGTAAAATCTCCATGCAAAATTCACAAGCAATATCTTGCCGCTGTATCCGGTACTTTGCCTGTAGATATGCCTGGTGTCTGGCATACCTTAGATTTACCGCTGATGCAGGACCCGGAGAATCATCTGAAAATGAAAACTGCTGCTGATCTTTCCTTACATTCATCTGCATTATCGGGAAAAATCAAAACAGCAGTTACTCATTATCATACTCTTTTTTCCAGTCAGGACTGGTCGCTTATCACACTTAAGCTGGATACCGGACGTACCCACCAGATCCGTGTCCATATGGCATCCACAGGACATCCTTTGCTTGGAGATACTCTTTATCATTCAGACGATAAAATATCTTCCTGTGCTTCCTTTTCCAGGGCAGCCCTTCATGCATGGAAAGTTTCTTTTCAGCATCCTTTCAGAGATGAAATGCTCCTTCTGGAAGCACCATTACCTTTCGATTTTCGTGAACTGGTTTCACTTTCAGGGTCTGATCTGTTGTCTATTTAAGCTTCAAATTCTTTGATCAGATTTACCATTTCAATGGCACTGAGTGCACAGTCATAGCCTTTATTTCCTGCTTTTGTACCTGCGCGTTCAATTGCCTGCTCGATGTTTTCTGTGGTAAGTACTCCGAATAATACCGGAACTCCTGTTTCCAGTGATACTGATGCAATCCCTTTGGAAACCTCATTGCATACATAATCATAATGACTGGTATTTCCACGAATCACAGCACCTACGCAGATAACCGCATCATACTTTCCACTTTTTGCCATTTTAGACGCGATCAGTGGGATTTCAAAAGCACCTGGTACCCACGCTACCTGGATGTCCTCTTCTTTTACATTGTGACGTGTCAGCCCATCCATGGCACCACTTACCAGCTTGGAAGTTATAAATTCATTGAAGCGGGCTGCTACAATTCCTACTTTCATTCCATCTGATACTAATTTTCCTTCTAATGTTTTCATTTTTTCTGGTCCTTTCATCTGTAAATTTATATTTTTTAACCTGTACAGGTTTTTATATACGGTAAATTTTATTTTCGGGAACGTTATCGTTATATATGAAAATCCCCGCTGTATTTAATACTTCAGAATATGTCCCATTCGTAATTGTTTTGTCTTAAGATAACGCAGATCATACGCTGTGGCATTCATCTGTATCGGAACTCTCTGTTTGATCCTGATGCCAAATTCTTCCAACTGATAAACTTTATCCGGGTTATTTGTCAGCAGCCGCAGCTCTTTTACCCCAAGATTTCTCAGAATCTGCGCACCAATGTAGTATTCTCTTTCGTCTCCGGCAAATCCAAGTGCCAGATTCGCTTCGAGTGTATCCATTCCCTGTTCCTGAAGTTCATAGGCACGAAGTTTATTGATCAGTCCGATTCCTCTTCCTTCCTGTCTCATATAAAGGAGTATCCCTCTGCCTTCTTCCTCAATCTGGGCCATTGCCGCTGCAAACTGCTGTCCGCAGTCACAACGCTGTGATCCAAAAACGTCTCCTGTCAGGCACTCTGAATGCACACGGCACAGAACGTTTTCTCCATCTCCGATTTCACCTTTTACCAGTGCTACATGATGTTCCCCATTCAGGCGGTTTACAAATCCATACGCCATAAACTCTCCGTATCTGGTCGGCATTTTTGTGGTCGTCACGCGATCCACCAGAATATCATGGCATTTACGGTAATTCTGAATATCTTTAATTGTTATGAATTTAAGATTCCACTTTCCGGCAAGTTCCCGTAACTCAGAAGTCCGCATCATAGTGCCGTCTTCTCTCATAATTTCACAGCACAGCCCGCACTGTTTTAACCCTGCAAGTCTGCACAGGTCTACAGTTGCCTCTGTATGTCCGTTTCTTTCCAGAACACCGTTCTTCTTCGCCAGAAGTGGAAACATATGTCCGGGGCGTCTGAAATCTTCGGGTTTTGCATTCTCATCCACACATTTCATGGCAGTAACAGAACGTTCTGCCGCAGAGATTCCTGTAGTGGTGCTGATATGGTCTACGGAAACAGTAAAAGCAGTTTCGTGATTATCTGAATTTTCTGCTACCATCTGCGGGAACTGCAGTTTTCTTACATATTCCTCAGACATTGGCATACAGATAAGTCCTTTTCCGTGAGTTGCCATAAAGTTAATATTTTCTGTTGTGGCAAACTCTGCTGCACAGATAAAATCTCCTTCATTCTCTCTGTCCGGATCATCCGTTACCAGAATAATTTTTCCATTCCGAAGTTCTTCCAGAGCTTCTTCTACTGAATCAAATCCGTTCATTTTTTCTCTCCTTATGCAATGTATTTTTCTGATACAATATATTTTTCTGTTGTTAAGAGGGCAAAATCATTCGTATTGGCTGCTTATCTGGTTCGTGTCAGGCAGATAAAACATCCACTGTACAGTTCTGCATCAATCGAATAACCGCTTTGTGGTTAATTCTGTCAAAAGCCATACTTATTCAGAAAATCCCGTGTAATATTACTTTTTATCGGCTGTTCTTTCACAGGCGTTATTAATTTTTCCACGTATTTTCCAATTATGTCTGTCTCCAGATTAACAATATCTCCTTCTTTGCGTTCTCCGAGGACTGTAATCTTTACTGTATGAGGAATTGCAGAAATGGAAAAGTCTGTTTCTGAGACTTTTGCCACTGTAAGACTGATTCCATCAACTGTTACAGAACCTTTTGTCACAATATATTTCATAATTTGTGGTGAAGCCTGAATGGTGTACCAGACAGCATTATCATCTCTGCGAATTTCCGTGATTTTTCCTGTTCCATCCACATGCCCGGCAACAATGTGTCCTCCAAATCTTCCATTTGCAGGCATTGCCCTTTCCAGATTTACATGCTGTCCCAAAGAAAGCTGAATCAGCGCAGAACGATTCAATGTCTCATGCATCACATCTGCTGTAAAACCATCTTCCAGACATGCAGTTACAGTGAGGCAGATTCCATTTACAGCTACACTGTCCCCTGTTTTCAGATCATCCAGAATTTTCTCTGCCCGTATCGTAAATACTGCTGAATTTGCTCCTTTTTTTATTTTTTTCACAGTTCCCAGTTCTTCAACAATTCCCGTGAACATTACTCTTCACCTCACTCTCTATAAGAAAATCATCTCCTATTCTGATTATTTCGCTGTTTTTTAATAATATTGCGCTGGCAGGATCAGGAAATCCTTTTCCTTCTATCGGTGTCTTTGCACTTTCTCCCCCAAAAAGTTTGGGTGCTATATAGGTCTGGACTTTCTGAACAATACCGCTTTCGAGTGCTGACCAGTTTAAAGTGCCTCCTCCTTCCAGTAAGATACTGTCTATCTTTGCAGCTCCCAGAAGTTCCATTAGTCTGTTTAAATCTATGTGTCCGTTTTTTTCCGGGACATCCAGAACTTTACATCCCATATCTTCATAATTCTTTATCTTCTGCTGGTCTTTACTGCTGGTTGCAAAGATTGTTGGAATTGTTGATGCCGTTTTCACAATTCTGGAATTCAGTGGTGTCCGCAAGTGGGAGTCACAGATAATACGCACAGGATTTCTGCCGTTTTCCAGTCTGCATGTAAGCATCGGATCATCTGCCAGCACAGTTCCCACTCCAGCCATAATCCCTGTATATTTCAATCTCTGTTTCTGCACATGCATTCTGGCAGCTTCGCCTGTCACCCATCTGGATGCGCCTGTATAAGTGGCAATTTTTCCATCCATGGTCATCGCATATTTCATGACTACATATGGTTTTTGATTCTGTATGTAATAGAAAAATGCTTCATTGAGTTTATCGCACTCTTCTTTTAAAACGTTTTCCGTTACTTCGATCCCATGCTCTTTCAGAATCCGGATTCCTTTTCCTGAAACCAGGGGATTAGGGTCCGAGGAACCAATGATCACACGTCTGATCCCCGATTCCAGGATTGCATTGACACACGGAGGCTGTTTCCCGTAATGGCAGCAAGGTTCCAGAGTAACATATATGGAGGCACCTTCTGGCTGTTCTGTACATGATGCCAGAGCTTCCCTTTCTGCATGAAGTTCACCGTATTTTCTGTGATATCCCTGGCCAATGACTTTTCCGCTTTTGACGATCACGGCACCTACCATTGGGTTAGGTGCTGTAAATCCCATTCCTTTTTGCGCCAGTTCTAACGCCATTTTCATATATTGCCTGTCTTTTTCCATATCCGTTATATCTTTCAATCCCTCATCTCCTGTTCTTCTGATGGTACTGATGATACCAAAAAAGCCCCGGTGTCTTTCAACATCCAGGGCCTGTAAATTAATATCTGTTTGAATTATCTTCGTGTGAATCTGACTTTTTGCTTCATCATTAAAACTGCTTTGATGATATTAAAAAGCTCTGGAATAAATTTATTATTCCAGAGCAGTCGCTTTCACAGATCAGTTAATTCTTCTGTATCTCTACTACTATCTTCTTTCATCCAGACTGTACTGTCGGCTTCGGAATTGCACCGAATCATACCTTACGGCTCGTGGGCTTTACCACCGGTAGGGAATTGCACCCTGCCCTGAAGATC
>ENA-OZBR01001022-OZBR01001022.1-human-gut-metagenome-genome-assembly--contig:-NODE-1022-length-11356-cov-8.350411_pt1 | contig 11356 bp, 8 predicted proteins | sample MGYA00243981_ERZ653524 | MGnify/ENA primary metagenome ERZ653524 (study PRJEB26926, sample SAMN06165084) | human gut metagenome | biome: ENVO:00009003; feature: ENVO:2100002; material: ENVO:00002003...
GAGATCTAGTACGGTCTCGTGGGCTCGGAGATGTGTATAAGAGACAGGCATAATCCCAAGTCTTAGCATTGCCTGACTTATTCTGCACAATCGACATCTGCCATTTTGCATCATCTTTATCCGTGCTGTCCTTAACAGCATAATATGGCGACTTTCCGCTATCCGACATATAGATTATGACGCTGTCTCCTTTCGCATCTGGTGTATCCATTGTACCATAGAATACATAAGATGCATACGAATATTCCGTATCAATGCTCTTGCTGCTAATATATTGCGTATTCTCCTGCGGCTTATGCTCTTTAACATACATTTCGCGCTTCTCAATCACAACTTCCGGATACTTAGTCTTAAGAAATTCTTCCGCTTCCTGTGCCGTTTCCTGAGACACCTTTGCTGTGCGATTCTCCTGAACCTTAGACATCACCGGCTTAATGAGTAGTATTACTGCAATTACCACAACAATAAATACTGCAAATACAATAGCCAGAGTCACCCTTTTCTTAACAACATTTTTATCATCCATAAATCTCGCCCTCCTTTTTCAATGTCTCTTATTAAAAATGTGCTTCTTTATTTACTGTAATTATATAACACGAAACTTACATCCAGCTTACATTCACATATAATATACATTTGTACTTGCCAATCTCATGATAATCTGCTAAACTACACAGGCTGTGTTATGACACAGTAACAAATCGTGTGTTCGAGACCTTCCACACGCAAAACAAAACTAAAGGAGATAATTGAATATGAAGAAAAAAGGAATGAGTGTGAAATTCATCACACAGGCCGCTGTTATCGCAGCAATCTATGTCGTACTTGTAGTAATCTTTAACTACATCAGTTTCGTACCAGTGCAGTTCAGAATTGCGGAGGCACTCACAATACTGCCTTACTTTACACCTGCAGCAATCCCTGGATTATTTGTTGGCTGTATAATTGCTAACATCCTTGGTGGCGCAATTGTATGGGATGTAGTATTTGGAAGCATTGCAACACTTATCGGCGCAATCGGAACATACCTGTTAAGAAAGCATAAGTGGCTTGCACCAGTTCCACCAATTGTTGCTAACACAATCATTGTACCATTCGTACTTAAGTTTGCTTACGGCTCAGAGGGCATGTTTGCAATGTTCTTCGTTACAGTTGGTGCTGGCGAGATAATCGTATGCGGAATCATCGGCATGATACTTTTATATGCACTTACACCGGTAAGACATGTAATATTCGGTGATGCGGAATAATTCACACAACACATAAAACACAAGGCAGAAGAACTACCTGAGAAATTCAGGTAAATCTTCTGCCTTTTTCAATATCCTTATTCACCCTTTCACCATATACTCACATTTCCCATCACAGCCGCAATCACAATCACCGCAGCCATAAGAAGCACAGACACAACCCTTCCGCGCACCTCAGAAAAACGGCTGCACAGTACATATGTAACTGCAAATGTAATGAGCATTGCAATCAGCCTTACAATCAGTCGGATTATCATAAATGTTCCAACAGTAATATAAAGCCCGCAATCCCTCATAAATGTGAGACTCATAAGCGGTGCGTCCGTGTACGGCATGCCATAATAGCTTCGCAAATGTATCATATCAATTCCATACACAAGAACATACAGGACTATGCACAACACTAAAGATGCCACAATCCGCTTAACCTTAACAGTGTTCTTTCCGCTTGCAGCATTGACAATATATTTAGTTCCTGTGCTTGTCTCAATTCCGATATTCTCAGAAACAATAAGCACAACAGACACAAGCAGAGCCATAAGAAGAACAGTCTCTCTTGCCTTTCCGTACTTGCCAAATATCTCCTCATATCCCCTGTCTGACATCATGTAACCATCAATACCAGTCTCTTCCTTAAGATTCTCAAGATATTCCTGCTTCTGCTCAAATTCCCTCACCGCAGCATAACGCGACGCATATATAGACACAGTCGAATTAATCTGCGATAACTCGTCAATTCCAATCTCACCATTCTCATACTGTTCAGAAGCTTCCATACTTTTCTGGACAGCCTGCATATAATCAGCTCTGCGCTCATCAATCAGGGCGGATATCTGCGAATAATCAGCACCGCCCTTTTCAAGATATATCCTGTCACGCTCTCTGGAGTTGTCCGAGAAAGCCATCTTTCCATAACTGATAAAATACATAACAACCAGCAGAAGCACCACAATAACCGTAAATCCCCTGCTTGTCACAAGCAGCTTGTGAAGCTCCTTGAATACAACAGGCACATTTGCAAAAATATGCTGATATCCGGCATACAGCTTATCAGTAAGCCGTGTCAGCACATTTTTACCCTGACTCGGACGCATAAACACAGTTCCCACTACCGCAACTGCCACGGACACAACAAGAATCACCATAAGCGCCCAGAACATAATAGCCGACTCAGATATGACAAAGCTTCCCCTTCCGCGGTTCGCATATGTGCTGATGACCGCGTTGACCTTCATAAGACGCACAATATTAATCTGTTTAAATGCACTGTAGATGCTGTGAAGTCCTATCCTGTAATACATAAGCACTTCCAGCCCCACAACTACTCCGGTCAGAATAAGCGCATCATTCCGCTTCCTGTTGACAACGAATACAGCCCATAACGCCACACTAAGCACCACTACCGCCAGCGCACTGTATACATAATTGTATAGCACGAACCCAATCTGGCTCATCGGCATAGCAAATCTTTCAAATGCCTGTATAGACTGAACCGGCGCATTGAGCGCACCTGCTCCGCCGTATAACAGCAGCGCTGCTGCAAATGTTGTAAAATACAGACCCGCTGTTATAACCACGCCAGAGCCTGCGATAATAAACAGTCTGTGCAACGCAAGCCGAAGCCTTCCGCTTCCTGCCGAATGTACAATCCCCCACATTCCATTATCACGCTCACCCGACAGACCGTATATTATGAAAACCATCATAATCAGCGCGAAATAAAATGTGTAATAATAATTCACAAAACTGCCTGCCGCCTTATTATTAACAAGATAAAGCGATACATCAGCTACCTTTTCAAAATCCTTACCGGTCTTTACAATATTATTATATGTAAAGCTGTTCTTGTCAGAAAATATAGAGAAAGTCATAAGCTGCTGTGCATTAGTCTGAATCTGCTTCATATCTTCAGGATACTTCTTTATATATTCCAACTGGCTTTCTATATCCCTTAATACCGTCAGAAACAGAAGCTGTTCCCTCTCAGACAGCGCCTTATATTTTTCCAAAACCTCGGTCTCCGCACCAATCTGAACATCGGACTCTTCCCCAGTCTCCGCATCAACCTGTACCTCAGATTCCACAACAGTCCCCTGCTTATCCGCTTTCCTGTAACTTAATATCCCCTCTATATCTGAATTCACCGCATTTATCGCAGCCTCAATATCATAATCACCATAATAATCAACACACCACTGCCGCTGCACGGTTTCAAACCTTAACTCCTTAAGCCCTGCGCCCTTCGTCTGCTGATATACATACAAAGATACATTTATAACCAGTAATGCAATAAAACCAATGACAACTTTCCTGTTAATCAGTCTCCTAAACTCGTTCATATTCCGCCCTCACTGTGTAAGCCCAACCTGCAAGCACGCTCTATAAGTACACTCCAAAATCACTTAACAGGAACTATCTCCACACTGCCGCTAATGCTGCTTTTATCAATATATGACAGCTTATTAGAGTAGCCTAAGAACAGATATTTGTCGTCGCCATAGTACAGATTACTCATTTTTCTTCTGTCGAGTTCTATAGTATTTACAAGAGTTCCGTCTGGATTGAGCACAAATATTTTCTCATCAATAAAATTAGTAATCTGGGTTGCACTTCCTGCTCCACCGTTACACATATATATGTACTTTCCATCATATGACAAGGCTGCCATTACTATTGAATCATCAGCCTTATAAATAAGTTTTCCGTCATTCTCATTAAGCTTTCTTGAATAAAGCCCCTTATCTATCACGAAATAGTACAGAATTCCATTGTCTGTATCAACATAATAATCAGATATATTCTTATCAGATACCAGTTCTGCGCTGCCTGTGGCATAATCATAACAATAAAGCTTGTAATTAACGTCTGCCGTTAATGTTTCTTTATCAATTGAATTATGATTTATCAGGAAAAACAGCTTATCACCGAAGCTTCTTGCCTCGTTAATAGCGTTATTTGCTCCCTCATATGAGAACACTTCACTTGTCTTTCCATTTGCAAGTTCTGCCTTTACAATCACTACTTTATCAGTATCTTTGCTCTCAACTGCCCCCATGTGTCCAATTCTGTCATATGCATATACACAATCATCATGGAATACTAAAGACACCGTTCCATCATCACTGGCAAACAGATCTGCAACATTCTCTCTGCTGCTTCCATCTTTAGCAATTCTTTCTAACTTAGCCATACCGCCTTCCACTTTAACAACATACAGGCTGCCTTTATAGTAATGAAGCGGAGAATTGTCGTAACTGCTGTCTAATACTGCATTACAGTCTGCTGAATTATGCTTACATTCAGCTTTGGCACACACCGGAATAGTCTTATGTGTACTGTCATCAAGATACATAAGCATTGTAGTCGAATCTGTATCACTCCATTCCAGATAATAATATCCCGACTCCGCTTTAGCCACACGATGTCCGTCAGTTCTCCAGCTGCTCATCTCGTCTGACTCTGTTGCATTGCCGACATTAATTGTTTTGTCTGATTTCCCTCTTCTCATCCCCAGAACTACTGCCACCACGATTCCAACAACTACAACTGCTGCAATAATACCTATAATAACCTTTTTCTTACCCTTCATATGCCGCCCCCTGTTTCAATTTATGATTATAATTATAGTACTTTCAATTATGTATTAAAAGATATATGGAACAAAATGTCATAAATGTGGCATGAAATGCATATCATCGTTGATAATTTCCTGTTAGTTATTAATAAACTTCTCCGCATGTTCCTTTTTCCAGCTTGTATACTTTGCTTCATCATTAATATTGTAACGACCGACATTTACAGTGTTAACCCAGTTATAACGCGGTTTTTCACTAAAAGTATACTTTATAACATAATTCCCATACTGCCCCTTTTTACTAAACTCAGAATAATCTATATAATATACATCAGTTTCAGTAATCCTTTTAGTTGCAAGAAGCTCACATGATTTATAGTTATCTTTTTTAAGTTTATCCAAAAAATCATACAATTTGTTGCTATTAAATTTCTTGCCAAATTTCTCTTTAAATAAAGCCTGCGGTACTCCATATATTTCTACTGTACATACCGGACCGCCATAATCTTTAAAATCCTCATACAGTGCAAAAGAATATGCTGCAACATCAACATCAGCCATTGCATCATCACCTGATTTATATTCTTTATCTCCATCATTAATAAGATATGAAAATGCAAAACCAACACGTTCATCACCTACTCCTTTCGATGAATCAGAGTTGTATTTCAATGCAAAATCTGGCGTAGACCATGCATTAACTATCATACTGTCACACGCCGAATTTCCAATTTTGCTTGATGTACCATCTGGTCTTGCCTCCCCTTGTAATTCCTCATCTCTAGCAGAATTTCCTCTTATATACATATCATCAAGATAGTTCACACCTTTTTTCTTCTCTTCAACATATGGATAATATACATACAATCCAGAAGGACTTGGTTCATCATAGACCATAAAACCATTAACTATTGAATATCCATTCTCGCTCTTTGTTGTCTCATATTCCTGAAGCACATAGTTTGGCTCAGTCAGTGTCTCGTTACTTTCGTGTTGTCCGCAAGACAACAGCTGAAGCGACACAGCTCCTAATAATACACATGCTATTTTTCTTTTCATATTCAATTTTCCCCATATAATCGTGAACTCATTTATTTCCCTGATATACATATATACGAATTCCGTTTGAAAAAAGTCGAGAAAATTTTCTACTTATTTCATAAGTCCCCTCCATAATAAAAAGCTATAACCAATGCAGCCTGTTTTTCACAATCTATATTACATTAATTATAGCTTTTTTTATATATTATCCTAGATAGATGTCACGAAATGACGAAAAAACGTCATGAAATGCATTATCTCTCTTTACTATCTCAAACAATCCGACCATCACTGATAGTAATTATCCTGTCCGTCATCTTAGCAATCCCTTCATCATGGGTTACTATGATAACAGTCTTTCCAGACTTATTAATCTCCTTAAGAAGCTCTAACACTTCATGTCCTGTCTTCTGGTCAAGTGCTCCTGTCGGTTCATCAGCAAGTATAATATCCGCATTAGTCACCAACGCTCTTGCTATTGCAACTCTCTGCTGCTGTCCGCCTGACATCTTTCCCGGAAGCTTATCCTTTTCTGATAATATTCCAAGATGTTCCATCTGCTTTAATATAATCCTTTTCCTGTCCTTTCGCTTTACATTAGCTGCAAGAAGCGGAAGCTCTATATTCTCATACGCAGTATAGTAATCCATCAATGCAAAATGCTGGAACACATACCCAATCTTTTCCTTTCTAAGCTTATGAATCTGTGAACGGCTTGCCGCTGTAACCTCAGTATCATCAAGAAAATACTTTCCTGCTGTAGGTGTATCCATACATCCTATAATCTTAAGAAGCGTACTCTTTCCACTTCCTGACGCTCCCATGACTGCAACGAATTCGCCGTCCTCTATCTTAAGGCTTACATCATCAAGCGCCTTCGTATCATCAACCTTTTCATTGTATATCTTTGTAATATTCTCTAATCTTATCATCTAATAATCCCCCATTAATCATCACTTCCAAGAACCTCTACAGAATCATAATGCAGTATCTTTATAACCGGATATGCCATTGAAAGAATAATCGTTACCGCAATGGCTGCTATTGTCGTCAACAATGTTGTAAGATTAACGGTTATTATACCAGCCCCCGAAGTCACCACATTTATAATAGCTGCACTTACTGCAAATATAATAAGAGCCGTTACGCTTAAAGCCAGAATATTACATGCCATTGCACCGATTATTCTTGAATCACTCATTCCGTATATCTTCTTTACAGCAATCTCCCTGCTTCTCTGAATCAGCCAGAACTGTGACATCAGCAGGCAGTTAAATATGCAGAATACATATACCATCACATTTATCTTCATATTCTCGCCCTGAAGTGCCTTAACCACATCTGACTCACCCTTTGAGTTAAGCTTCTTGGCATTTATCTGTGATTTCGCATCCACACTCCTTATATTACCGAATACCGCAGAATAAGAATTATCAAGACTTCTGGTGTTACTTGACAGCTCAATCGTATAGCTGTCCTTTCTGCATATTTCATTCATTACATTAGTTCCGAGACAATCTATATTAAGAACCATCTTGTAATCATAATAATCTGATGTACTGCTTCCTATAACACCGCATATCTCATATTCTTCATTCTCTAAAGTCACATACATCTTTCCGTCCATTTCGTATGCGTCTTTATACTTATATCTTCCAACGGCAATAAGCCTTTTGCCGCTGTCCCACGGCTCGCTTCCCGGGAGCCGTCCGCTTACCATCTTATATGGAAGCTCCTCATTACTCTTAAGAATAACCTCGCATTTCGTATTAGCACTTATCTGTGCATATGAAAGTGACAGCTTTCCGCCGAGTATCATATTGCCGTCTTCCACTCCGTTGCTTATATAATTAAACATATCCTGACTGTTTCCGACAGTAACATCTAACTGTATTCTGTTCTTATACATGGACTGCAGCCTGTCCGTTTCCTTTGCATATGCCTTATTATATATTGAAAGCACACCGAACACGGCATAGAACATAACAAGCTGGCTTATTATAAAAAATGCTGATATCAGCCTGTACCTGAATACACTCCGTAATAATGCTTTTATCTTTCCCATCAGCCTTCACTCCTTCCCGAAACCATATCCGCCAGTGAAGTCCTGCCAATCATTACCGCAGGTATCACACATGATATCACAAGAAGTATAAGTACTGATATTATCAGTATTACCGGCATATAATGCATATGTGCCACATATGCTCCCTCATACAGTCTTCCTGTTTCCTCTAATACCTTTTTCGGAAACAGTGTCTCAAATTCAGCCCTCAGCCGTACAATCCATGCTGCCACAGCCGCAAGAACCATGACAATTACATTCTGCATGGCTATAAGCCATATAATATCCGCCTTACACATACCATTTGCAAGCATAATTCCATAATGTTTTCTTCTCATAAGACAATACACAATGTTAGACGCGGCAATTGATACCACTGCAAGAACCGTTATCATAATTGCTGCTATGAAAACAGTATCATCCACGATACTGGAATCTTCTTTTTCTTTATCAATCTCATCCTTATAGTTACTTATATTGACAGTTATACCCTCGTCATAACAGAATTTCTTAATCTTATCTGTCACTTCATCAAATGTGCCGGACTCACACTGAAAATATATTTCGTGTGCATACCCGCTATCGACACCTTCCAATTCTTTTCTCAGGCTTCCTGCTATCACAATCATGGAATCATCAAGCGTATAATTATCCCATTTACCATATGAACCTTTAAACAGTCTGTCTTCGTGTATCCAGCCCGCACCCTTTTTAAGGATACCGCCTATCTTAATCTGCCCAATATCATCATCTACATAACAGTTAATCATATCACCGGCATGATACTGCTTTCTGTAATTATATCCTGCGAATACAATCCGCTCATCTTCTCCAAGGTTCTCTAATATCTTCTTGTCCTCATCACTGAGCATAAGATTTCCTATTGCAGCTATATCCTTATCTATCATATTTACCTGTATAGATTCATCTTCCTCTTCAAAGAGAGTTTCACTAAGAATATATCCGCTCCGTACTACTTCCGGCAGTGTACTCATATATTCATGCACCTTATCTGATATGTCCTGTTTAATATCCCTGGTTACAAAATGAACATATCCCGCATCAGCCGTATTAACTCCGAATTCTTTCTCTGTCTGCCTTATCGCATATCTGCTTCCAATATATCCGGTAAACACCCTGTCTATCATAAAAAATGATACAAAACACATGCCAAATAAAAGCAGGGTCACAAACATTCTTCTTGAATATATCCTGAAAACCAGCCTTAGTTTATTATACCATCTCATATCTTTCCCCCTGTATACTGAGCTGTCTGCCTAATTATTAATCATCTGCTCCGCATGCGCCTTCTTCCATTCTGAATATACCTTCTCATTGTTTATCTTATACCCGCCTGCCGCACATGCCTTCAGATATACCTTTTCCCCTGCATCTGAAAATTTATATTCCATTATATAATTAATGTAATCTCCCTTTTTATTAAGTTCGGCATAATCAACATAATATACACCTGTTGCCGTTATATCCTTTGAACAAAGTAAATCGCAATCTTTATAATCGTTTTTCTTAAGCGTATCCTTATATTTCAGAAATTCATTTGCTCCAAATGTTTTTCCAAATTTTTTCTTAAAAAGAGATTTTGGGACTCCATATACCGATATATTCATCTTAGGGATATCATCATAAAAATCTTCATACATTGCCACTGATATTGCTCCAATGTCCAGACTCACCATCGTATCTGATGTAGATTTTACATCTCCAGTTTTTTCTACTCTATATGTAAACGCATACCCTGCACTATCCGACAGATACCAGTTGGGAATTGTATCATTCGAATTATAGTAAGGTAATGCAAAATCAGGTACAATACTGGCTTCTACATATGGTGCTCCATAATCACTGCTTGTCTGCTTATTATATAATGCGCCATCTGGTATATTACCCGCTTCAAGGTCAATCCGCCTTTCTGTCGACGATTTTATATGAAGTTCCTCCAGATAAGAAACACCTTGTTGCTTATTTTCTATATATGGGATATACAGAATAGTATCCTTATCACCATTGTTACTCTTAATTCTGTAGAATCCATTAATTATCGTATAACCTTCATCTGTTGTTGAAGTTTCATACTCCTGTACAATATAATCAGGATCAATAAGTGTCTCGTCCACCGTATTATCTTTCTTCCCACATGCCGGCAGAGAGAATACCATCATTCCTGCTAGTACTATTAATTTTGCTTTCCTGCCTGAACTATTCATAATTTATCCCCCAATTTATGATTATAATTATAGTACTTTTAATTATCTATTAAAAAACATATTGAACGAAATAACATAAATACTGCTTAAAATGCATTATTTTGATTAATTATCCTGTAATTTCACCACACAGCCTATTACCCTAAGCGGGGGTACTCTTACCGCTTTCCAAAGTTACCCGGTAAACTACTATTCTTACGTAAATCATAAATTTAGTAGGCAATTTTCTTTAGCTGCCTTAATTCCCATCAAAATTTCTTCTCAAAAGACCTACTATTTCATCTCATTTAGCAACATTGATAGGCTTTTCACCAACTTATGCACTGGTTTCATATGCTATTTGACACTACCCCAACAATAACATATACGAAAAATGTGTCTAAAAAGTTTTAATTATCCCCAACAATCTTTCAGTCACTGATAGTAATTCTCCTGTCCGTCATCTTCGCAATCCCCTCGTCATAGCTAAATGATTATTTGGCTCTTAGCATTAATCTATATCTTACAACTCCGCAAACGACTGTACTTATAAGCAGTATACATGTGCCATATAATATATAAGATATAATGATACCTTGTCCTATTGATATCTTGTCTGTACACCATCCCATATAAGTAAGACTACATAAAGGTGCTTCTAAATACGGTGTGCCATATTTACTTTTGAAACAGCAATAATGTATTATAAAAGCTACACATATAGTAGTTATTCCTATAACATACCAAGCTCCTATTCTCATCTTGTTATGTTTTTTTCGACCCATATATGAAGAATTTATGAGTTTATTCATAGCTGATTTTTCATCAACATATTGTCCCGCATTAACAATCATTACTATCCCTGTAACCAATATTACCGCTATTGTTAATCTCTCAAATAAACTCTTACTTGAAAACATATATTCATAACCTCTATCTGATAACATATATCCTTTTTTCCCATAAGTCTCTATATTTTCAAGATATATTTTTTTATTTACAAATTCATCATAAGACTGAAGAATCTGTTTCTGAAATTCATAGTTTTCCATAGCATATGATAATTCCATTTCGTAATTCTTTGTATTTTTGTCTTCTTGATCTTTGACTTCATTTAAATACATTAATGCTTGTTCTACATTTTTTTCTTTTTCCTGTACTATAGATATTATCTGTCCATATTCTTTCCCCTGTCTCTTATACACATCTCCGAGCCCACGAG
>ENA-OZBR01001031-OZBR01001031.1-human-gut-metagenome-genome-assembly--contig:-NODE-1031-length-11288-cov-7.135672_pt1 | contig 11288 bp, 10 predicted proteins | sample MGYA00243981_ERZ653524 | MGnify/ENA primary metagenome ERZ653524 (study PRJEB26926, sample SAMN06165084) | human gut metagenome | biome: ENVO:00009003; feature: ENVO:2100002; material: ENVO:00002003...
GAGATCTAGTACGGTCTCGTGGGCTCGGAGATGTGTATAAGAGACAGTCTTTACATTGCTGTATCTGTTAAGACTATAGAATCCCTCCTGTCCCGGTATAACTCCGAGAAATGCTCTTGGTGGTTCAACCGCTTTGACAATAACAGCTATGAATGAAAGAATAACACCGATTACAACTCCGTATATCGTTCCGAATAACAGAACGCCTAAAAATGCTCCTACAAATATTGCAAACTCCGTATGGTCTGTTTTCCATAATTTAACTGCAAGCCCGAATTCAGTAATTCCAATCAGTGCCGCAACAACAATTCCTGTAAGTATTGGTACAGGAAGATACTCAAGCACCGGCGTACCAAAAAGCACTATAAGAAGCATTGTCAGAGAAGCTGTTATTGACATGAACTGTGATTTGCAGCCAAACTGGTCTGCAATTCCTGTTCTTGACACGCTTCCATTCAAAGGGCATCCGCCAATTACAGCAGAAGCCGCATTTGCAGCAGCATATGCCAGAATTTCTCTGTTGTTGCTTACCTTATAGCCATATTTATTGGCATAATTATTAGTTGCAAGCAATGTCTGTGCCATGACAACACCTGCCACTGAAAGTCCAAGAAGTATTATCTCTGACGGATTCTTAAACACAACTGACATATCAGGAAGCGAGAATCCCGGCAGCCCCTTATCAACATGCGGAAGAAGCTTAACACCGAATCTGTCAATATGAAAAAATACAGTTGCAAGTGCACCAAGCACCATAAGAAGTACTGACATTGGAAACTTTGGAATGAACTTCTTCGCAACAAGAATAATCACAACTGTTCCGACTCCAAGCACTGCCGAGAGCAGATTAAATGAATCAAACTCGCCAGCTATATGCATAACAAGCTGTATCGCTTCGCCAGTCCCAGCATTGCCACCAAAAAGCTTTGCTGCCTGCATAAGAATTATTGTAACTCCAATACCGCTTATAAATCCACCCATTACAGGTGTCGATATATAATTGACAATACGCCCTGCTTTGATAAAGAAGAAAAGCAGCAGCCACAATGCTGCAACCAAAGTTATCGCCGGAACTACTGCCTTTGCCTCCTCAGATCCTGACACTATTCCAAGCGTTGCAAGTGTTCCACCGACAAGTGCCGCCGGAGTTGCATCCACTCCGAACACAAACTGTGGCGAAGATGTCACAAGTCCATATATAAGCACTGGCAGAATAGAGCAGTACAGACCATACACCGCTGGCAGTCCCGCAATCTGTGCATATCCCATTGATATAGGAATTGACACAAGAGCAACAATTATTCCTGATACAATATCCTTCTGTATATTCTTTAAACTAACATTTTTCAATATGCATCGCCCCTTAATTAGATTTCGATAGAAATATATTAACATAAAACAAGCCTGTTCAAAACATTTTTGCACGATTGCAGTTATTAATATTTTCGTATATAATTATTTAATAACAAATGCGGTACCAAACCGCAACACATTTTAATATAGAAAAGGATACTTAATTATGTTTATAGCTGACAACTGGAAAGATTATGAAGTAATAGATACCTCTAAAGGTGAAAAGCTTGAGCGCTGGGGCAAGTACATTCTTGTACGTCCGGACCCACAGGTAATATGGGACACTCCTAAGAAAGAGCGTGGCTGGAAGAATATGAACGGTCATTACCACAGAAGTTCTAAGGGCGGCGGAGAATGGGAGTTCTTTGACCTTCCACAGCAGTGGCAGATTCACTACAACAGTCCTTCATTTGAACAGGAGCTGACATTCAACTTAAAGCCATTCAGCTTCAAGCACACAGGAATATTCCCTGAGCAGGCTGCTAACTGGGACTGGTTTGGAAAGATAATCTCTGATGCCAGGAAAAAGCGTGGCAGCGAACCTGTAAAGGTTCTTAACCTGTTTGCTTATACTGGTGGAGCAACACTTGCATGTGCAGCCGCAGGTGCTAATGTTACGCATGTAGATGCTTCTAAGGGTATAGTCACATGGGCTAAAGAAAATGCACAGTCTTCAGGACTTATTGACAAGCCTATCCGCTGGATAGTTGATGACTGTGTAAAGTTTGTAGAAAGAGAGATAAGAAGAGGCAACCATTACGACGCAATCATCATGGATCCACCTTCATATGGACGTGGTCCTAAAGGAGAAATCTGGAAAATAGAAGAAGCCATACACCCGCTTGTTAAGCTTTGTGCACAGCTTCTTTCTGATGAACCATTATTTTTCCTTATTAATTCATACACTACAGGTCTTCAGCCAGCCGTTCTTACTTATATGTTAAGCACAGAACTTAAGAGCTTTGGCGGACACTGTGATTCACAGGAAGTAGGTCTTCCTGTTTCAAGTAACGGACTTGTTCTTCCATGTGGAGCTTCTGGCCGCTGGATGAAATAATTAATACACAACACCATCGAGTGACGGCGATTCTTCGCCGTCATTCACAATTCTGATAACAAGATGATTAGGCAGACATGTGATTGGCATTAAAGGCTCAGATATATAGCCCATGTTCACACACAGCTTATCCGGACAGCTTGCATCAGCAATCCTAATCTTTCCATTCTCGACAAGAATATCATTATACTCTCCATCCCCGTATTCAATCCTGAACGTGTACGGATTCTTAACATCATCTAACGAAACAGTTCTTAACAATTCGTTATCTCTGTATATATAAGCGGTCTTACTACCGTCATTCTTTCCTAATTTCATATATATAATAGAAGCCACACTTGCCCCGACAAGCAGAACAATCACGACCACCACTGTAATAACTCTTTTTTTCACAATCTCCTCCATCTGCTACATAGTATATTTTTTAGGAATATATCTGTCTGCAAAGAAGCACACAAGGCCCGTAAACAGACCTGTTATAACACCGCTTATCACAAGGAACGGCATGTACGCAAATATACCTGACAATCTGAGTATGAAAAATGCAGCAAGAATCTGACCCGCATTGTGCGACACCGCGCCAAGTATACCTGTAAGGAATATATACTGTCCCCTAAGCAATTTATTAACAGCTGCCATCACAATAAGACATAAAAATCCACCACTTACACTATATATAAATGATACTGCCTGCCCTGTAAATATTGTAGCCAGTATAATTCTCATAGCCAGCACAATAGCTGCATCACTGAATTTATACCTTTTTAATACAAAAAGTGTGACTATATTGGCAAGTCCTAATTTAACTCCTGGTATTGGAACAAGCGTAGGTATCGCTGATTCCACAACAAATATTGTCAGTGCAATTGTTGTAAGTAATGCCAGCGTTGTAAGTCTCTTAACATCAAAAGTTTTCTTCATGTCTGCCTCCGCATAAATATTACCTATGCATTTTAACAGACATTTCATATTAAGACAATAATTCGTTAAATTAATTCAAATTCATGCAAAATCAGTTTGACAGTTTGTAAAAATATAGTATAATCATTTGGCTTTATAAATATACGAAAGTGAGGAAATCCTATGGTAAAAGACATGACAAATGGTTCGCCTTCCAAGCATATTCTTGGATTTGCAGTTCCAATGCTGTTCGGAATGCTGTTTCAGCAGTTCTACAACCTTGTTGACACAATAATCGTTGGTAAAACTCTCGGTGTTGAAGCTCTTGCCGGAGTTGGAGCAACGGGTTCTATCAACTTCATGATAATCGGTTTCTGTATGGGAGTCTGTAACGGATTCGTGATTCCGGTTGCCCAATGCTTTGGTGCAAAGAAGCCTGCTGACCTTAGAAAATATGTATTTAACGGATATATCTGCAGTATTGTGTTTGCCATAGTGCTTACGCTTGCATCCGTAATATTCTGCCGCAGGATACTTATTATCATGAATACACCGGCAGATATTATTGACCATGCCTATAATTACATAGTAGTTATATTCATAGGAATCCCAACTGTATTCCTGTACAACATGGTGTCCGGTGTTATCCGTTCGCTTGGCGATAGTAAGACACCTGTTGTTTTCCTTGTGCTTTCTTCAATAATAAATGTAGTACTTGATTTCTTTCTTATTCTTGTATGTAAGATGGGTGTTGCCGGAGCTGGCTGGGCAACTGTAATATCACAGTTAATTTCGGGACTTACCTGCCTTATATATATGTATAAGAAATATGACATCTTAAAAGGTGACAAATCAGAAAGGGTACTTGATAGAAGATTCATCACCAACCTGTGTATGAACGGTGTTCCTATGGGACTCCAGTATTCAATAACAGCCATCGGAAGTACAATCCTTCAGGCTGCTGTCAATACACTTGGTTCAACATATGTAGCCGCAATGACTGCCGGTTCTAAGATGTTCAACTTTACCTGTTGTCCATTTGATGCACTCGGCTCAACCATGGCAACCTATGCCGGACAGAATGTAGGTGCTGCCAAGATTAAAAGACTTGGTCAGGGCGTACGCTCTGCTATGATAATTGGTTCAGTATACAGTGTTCTTTCACTTATTGCACTGTATTTCACTACAGATTATATTGCATTATTATTCGTTAATGCATCTGAGACAACAATTATTGCTCTTACAAGACAGTTCATTCTTGCATCTGCATGCTTCTACATTCCGCTTACAGGTGTTAACGTAGTCCGATTCTGCATACAAGGTATGGGCTTCTCCGTATTTGCAATATCAGCTGGTATCTTAGAGATGATTGGCCGTGCGTTTGCAGCCATCATACTTATTCCAAGTATTGGATTCATGGGTGCATGCCTCGCCTCGCCAATCGCATGGATTGCTGCTGACGCATTTTTATTCCCTGCATTCATACATTGTGCCAAGAAACTTAATGCAAGGCACAATATTAAATCAAACTAATAACATGACTAAAGGGAGGACAATATTGCCCTCCCTTATTTATTCTATAATATAGACAGCCTGGCTGTGCATCTCTTCATATCTTGATTGAAATGTCTCAAGATTCCTTGTTATGTTACCTTCCATAGGATCCATTATATAAACAATATTCTTATTAAGATCATATCCTGTAATTACAACACAATGTTCTGGAGACATCCATGTATATTCTTTCCCATTAAATACAAATGTCTTAGATTCATATGGCTGTCTCATATCTATTGTATTCCATATTACTATCGGGTCACCCTGAGCAACCATACCTAGAATCTCTTTAAAATCTGTTCCGCTGATATTCTTTGCAACTGCTGACATATTATTAACTTTGAAATATTTATTAGCTGCATTAACAATTGGCTGTGACATGCATCCATAACTTGTGTTATCCCTTGGATTACCAAGAAACATTTCGTAGAAGCTGCCATTGCCTTTCTTAAGATATTCATCTGACATAGTTGTTTTATCAACATTACAGCCGTAATAATTTAGTACGGATGTTAACGATGTAATCTCGCATCCCGTTGGCAGCTCTGGATTCTGATTAAGCGATTCATAGCATTCTATTCTGTATACATCTGGTAAATCATTTACAGTCTCTTCTCTTACAGAAAGCTGTTCCTCCGTCACATTACCATCGCTCTTAATTGCTGTATATTCTGCACCTACTGCTACACCTTTGCTGACATTCTTATTATTCATCTTGACTGTTAATACAATTGCTACCGTACATGCCAGTATAGTCATCATTACAAGGAATATTTGATTCTTCCTTTTTCCTCTTTTTTTGTATTTTCTCCTGCTATCTCTCCTACTCATCCCAATCACCATCCTAACCTTCCGTTGTAAGTCAAAGTCTCATTTATTAACTTCTATACTTATATACGAAACCAAGCATGATTTGGTCTGAATAAATCGTAAAATTGTGTTTTATAATATTATATAAGCCTTACCACCTGACAATTATCAGTCATTCCATCCCAGAATTTATCCAGTGGTGTTCCTCTGAATTTTGCTATAATACTGCAGTTCATGGCACCATGACCAACAATCAGTATATCTTTGCCACTATTTACCTGTGGCATAACTACATTGTCTATAAATTCCCCTGTCCTTGCAAAAAGTTCTTCAAAGCTTTCTCCACCTTCAACTGTAACATACTTCTCAGGCTTCTTAAAAAGAGTATTAATTGGACAGCCATCTATAGCAAATGAATTCTCTATTCCTTCATATACTCCAAATCCCATCTCTACAAGTCTGTCATCTGTATACACAGGAACATTTCTTCCCTTCAAGAAAATCTCTGCCGTTTCTTTTGCTCTTTCTAAAGGAGATGAGTAACATATGTCAAAATGTATATCTGAATACTGTTTCCCAGCCTCTGCCGCCATCATTCTGCCTTCATCATTAAGCGGTATATCTGTTCTTCCCTGCAATTTATGACGTACATTCCAGTCCGTCCTGCCATGACGCATTATGTATAGCATGTTGTACTCCTCTTTTTATCATATTCTAGCTCATTACTTCGCGAGCACGACTGCGAACTGCCCATGACTTCTCAAGGGAGCTGCTCGCGCAAAAAAGGGTTTCCGATAACCTCGGAAACCCTTGAAAGAACTGTATTAATAACAATTACTCAATGATTGTAGCAACAGCACCAGAACCAACTGTTCTACCACCCTCACGGATAGCAAAACGAAGACCCTGCTCCATAGCTACGTTATGGATAAGTTCAACTGTCATCTCTACGTTATCACCAGGCATGCACATTTCTGTACCAGCTGGAAGCTCACAAACACCAGTTACATCAGTTGTTCTGAAGTAGAACTGTGGTCTGTAGTTGTTGAAGAATGGAGTATGACGTCCACCCTCGTCCTTTGTTAATACGTAAACCTGAGCTGTAAACTTGTGGTGTGGTGTGATTGAACCTGGCTTGCAGAGAACCTGTCCTCTCTGGATTTCGTCTCTCTGAACACCTCTAAGAAGTGCGCCAATGTTATCACCTGGCTGAGCCTCATCAAGAAGCTTTCTGAACATCTCGATACCAGTTACAACTACCTTACGGATATCTTCGTGGATACCAACGATTTCAACTTCCTCATTAACGTGGAGAACACCTCTCTCTACTCTACCAGTAGCAACAGTACCACGTCCTGTGATAGAGAATACGTCCTCTACAGGCATAAGGAATGGCTTATCTGTATCTCTTTCTGGATCTGGAACATACTCATCAATAGTATGCATAAGCTCAAGGATCTTATCTCCCCATTCGCTGTTAGGATCTTCAAGAGCCTTAAGAGCTGAACCCTGGATGATTGGAGTATCATCTCCTGGGAATCCGTACTCGTTAAGAAGTTCTCTGATTTCCATATCTACTAATTCAAGAAGTTCTGGATCATCAACCATATCACACTTGTTCATGAATACAACGATGTAAGGAACACCAACCTGACGAGCAAGAAGGATATGCTCTCTTGTCTGAGCCATAACACCATCAGTAGCAGCAACAACAAGGATACCTGCATCCATCTGAGCAGCACCTGTGATCATGTTCTTTACATAATCAGCATGTCCTGGACAGTCAACGTGTGCATAGTGTCTCTTCTCTGTCTCATACTCAACGTGAGCTGTAGAGATAGTGATACCTCTTTCTCTTTCCTCTGGTGCCTTATCAATATTCTCGAATGCAACAGCCTCACCTGTACCAAGTCTCTCATGAAGAGTCTTTGTGATAGCAGCTGTTAATGTAGTCTTACCGTGATCTACGTGTCCGATTGTACCAATGTTACAATGTGGTTTTGTTCTCTCAAATTTAGCCTTTGCCATTGTTTAAAATCCTCCTAAAAATATTTAGATTGCCCTGAGGGGTATCCCCCTCGGGCTTTGTCATAGCTGATATTTATTATATTTCATTTAGTGAAATATTTCAACTATATTTTTATAGTTATTACTTATTTCTATCAGAAATAACCTTATCCTGAACAGACTTTGGAGCCTGCTCATACTTATCGAAGAACATAGAGTAGTTACCACGACCCTGTGTCTTAGAACGAAGGTCAGTAGCATATCCGAACATCTCAGCAAGTGGAACGAATGCTTTAATCATCTTACCACCTGAGATATCTTCCATACCCTCAATACGTCCTCTACGTGAGTTGATATCACCGATTACATCACCCATGTATTCTTCTGGCATAGTAACCTCAACCTTCATGATAGGCTCAAGAAGGGCAGGTGCTGCCTTAGCCATAGCATCCTTGAATGCCATAGAACCAGCAATGTGGAATGCCATTTCTGAAGAATCGACTTCATGGTATGAACCATCGTAAATATCTGCTCTAAGTCCGAGAACTGGGAATCCAGCTAAGATACCTGAATTAGCAGCTTCTCTGATACCGTCAGCAACTGAAGGGATATATTCCTTAGGAATAGCACCACCAACTACTGAAGACTCACAGAAGAGTACTGGAGGTTCGTTAATTAATACTGTGTTCTTTGTCTCAACATCAAACTTATCAACGTTAGCTTCAAGTGGTGAGAAACGTACTTTACAGTGACCATACTGACCACGTCCACCTGACTGCTTAGCATACTTACTATCAACATCAACTGCCTTAGTAAAGCACTCTCTGTAAGCAACCTGAGGTGCACCAACGTTAGCCTCTACCTTGAACTCACGAAGAAGTCTGTCAACGATGATATCAAGGTGAAGCTCACCCATACCAGCGATGATTGTCTGACCTGTTTCCTGATCTGTATGAGCACGGAATGTAGGATCTTCTTCAGCAAGCTTTGCTAAAGCTTCACCCATCTTACCCTGGTCATTCTTAGTCTTTGGCTCGATAGCAAGCTCGATAACTGGCTCTGGGAATTCCATAGACTCTAAGATAACTGGATGTGCTTCATCACAGATAGTATCTCCTGTTACTGTAACCTTAAGACCTACTGCAGCAGCGATATCTCCTGAGTAAACCTTATCAATTTCTTTTCTCTGGTTAGCGTGCATCTGAAGGATACGGCCAACTCTTTCTTTCTTATTCTTATTAGAGTTAAGTACATATGAACCACCGTTTAATGTACCTGAGTAAACTCTGAAGAATGCTAACTTACCAACGAATGGATCAGTCATAATCTTGAATGCAAGAGCTGCAAATGGCTCTTCATCAGATGACTTTCTTGTTACTTCGTTACCGTCTTCGTCAACACCTGTGATATCTGGGATATCTGTAGGAGCTGGCATGTACTCGATAACAGCATCAAGAAGCTTCTGAACACCCTTGTTCTTATAAGCTGTACCGCAAAGACAAGGAATAGCTGTACCCTCGATAGTACCCTTTCTTAAAGCAGCCTTTAACTCTGGAACTGAAATTTCCTCATCATTAAAGAACTTCTCCATAAGGTCTTCATCAAGTTCAGCACACTGCTCAACGAGCTTGTCATGATATTCCTGAGCCTGATCCTTTAAATCGTCTGGAATCTCACCAACAGCGATATCATCACCCTTATCTCCGTTGAAGACATAAGCCTTCATCTCGAATAAGTCGATAATACCCTGGAAGTCATCTTCCTTACCGATAGGAATCTGTACAAGTACAGGATTCTTTCCAAGCTTTGTAATAAGCTGGTTGCATGATCCGAAGAAATCAGCGCCCATCTTATCCATCTTGTTCATGAAAGCCATACGAGGTACATTGTACTTATCAGCCTGACGCCATACATTCTCTGACTGTGGCTCAACACCGTTCTGTGCATCGAATACACCTACGGCACCATCAAGTACTCTAAGTGAACGCTCAACCTCTACTGTGAAGTCAACGTGTCCTGGAGTATCGATAATGTTAATACGGTATTCTGGCTGTGTCTTATCTGGCTTACCCTCTTTCTCAGGTGTCCAGTGACATGTTGTAGCAGCTGAAGTGATTGTGATACCTCTCTCCTGCTCCTGGGCCATCCAGTCCATAGTAGCAGTACCTTCATGAGTATCACCAATCTTGTGATTAACACCAGTATAATAAAGGATACGCTCTGTTAATGTTGTCTTACCAGCATCAATATGAGCCATAATTCCGATATTTCTGGTTCTCTCCAATGGATATTCTCTTCCAGCCATGGATAAAACCTCCTATAATTATAATTAGAATCTGTAATGAGCAAAAGCCTTGTTTGCTTCTGCCATCTTGTGCATATCTTCTTTTCTCTTTACTGATGCACCTGTGTTGTTAGCTGCATCAAGAATTTCGTTAGCGAGTCTTTCTTCCATAGTCTTCTCGCCTCTTGCTCTAGAGAATGTAGTCATCCAACGAAGAGCTAAAGCCTGTCTTCTGTCTGGCTTAACTTCGATAGGTACCTGATAAGTAGCTCCACCGATACGTCTAGCCTTAACTTCAAGAACTGGCATAATATTGTTCATAGCTTCTTCAAATACTTCGATAGCTGGTCTCTCAGTCTTAGCTGCAACTCTATCAAAAGCACCGTAAACAATCTTCTGAGCTACTCCTCTCTTACCATCAAGCATAATGTTGTTGATAAGCTTAGTAACTACCTTATTGTTGTAAATAGGATCTGCTAATACATCTCTTTTCTGTGTATGTCCTTTACGTGGCACGGTTCTTCCCTCCTTAATAAATTTATTAAATCATAGGTACTCACAAATAAAAAATGTGTTCGCGCCGTATATATTAACCTGCAACCTCTTGATTAATCTAATTCCGGCACAATTCAAAATTTAATTTGTTCGTAAAAATCAGATTCTTACAAATCTGACTCTTGCAAATTGTAAAACTTGCATGCATTCATATAAATGCGTGTCTTAATTCAGGCTTAATTACTTAGCGTCCTTAGGTCTCTTAGCACCGTACTTAGAACGAGCCTGTCTTCTCTTTGCAACACCTGCTGTATCAAGTGTTCCTCTGATGATGTGGTATCTTGTACCTGGTAAATCCTTTACTCTTCCACCTCTTATAAGAACAACGCTGTGTTCCTGAAGATTGTGTCCCTCACCTGGGATGTAAGATGTTACCTCGATACCATTAGAAAGACGTACTCTGGCAATCTTTCTAAGAGCTGAGTTAGGCTTCTTAGGTGTAGCAGTCTTAACAGCTGTACAAACACCTCTCTTCTGTGGAGAAGAGATATCTGTTGCCTTCTTCTGAAGTGAGTTGTAACCCTTCTGAAGAGCTGGTGCTGTAGACTTCTTTACTGCAGTCTTTCTTCCCTGTTTTACTAACTGGTTAAATGTTGGCATTCCGTTTTCACCTCCCGAAATTAGAATAATGAATGGTTGCATCTTAGTATCAACTAAGAAAATGTTTTGTCACCAAAACAGCGCAAAAATAGTACTTGCCTATTCGCACGCTTTATTAGTATATATATCTGTCTCTTATACACATCTGACGCTGCCGACGAAGCT
>ENA-OZBR01001036-OZBR01001036.1-human-gut-metagenome-genome-assembly--contig:-NODE-1036-length-11257-cov-3.727013_pt1 | contig 11257 bp, 9 predicted proteins | sample MGYA00243981_ERZ653524 | MGnify/ENA primary metagenome ERZ653524 (study PRJEB26926, sample SAMN06165084) | human gut metagenome | biome: ENVO:00009003; feature: ENVO:2100002; material: ENVO:00002003...
GATAAGCACTACCTGCGTAAGCACGGCGCAAACGCGTACTATGGGCAGGGGAAATAAAAAACGCTGGGAAAAGGGTACAGTCCCGCTGCAAAACGAAGCACTTACACTGCGCGAATGGTACTTTGACGGCGAATACTATTGGGTCTCGGCTGTAAACAAAGACGGCAGTGACTGCGCAGGAGACGGCGGCTATGCACAAACTACACGCTATTGCCGCGTGGCAAACGCAGACCTAAACTGGTCGCCGTGCGCCGCACCGAACGAACCATGAAGCAAGACCCGCCGGGGAATATACACCTCGGCGGGTCGAACTTTATTCGTTATTCTTTTATAAACGTGTCGAGCAGGGCGAGACCCGAAGAGGATTTAAACAGTCGCCGCACGGCTTTTGCGTGGGCAGAAGGATCATCTTCTTCCGTGCAGCCCGCAATGAGGTCGGCTTCAACGAGAAGCTGCAGATCCTTGCCGTCGATCTTGTCGTAGCAGTGGTGCAGAACAATCATCTTGGTGATGCGTGGCAGATCTTCTTCCGCGTAGCCACAAGCCGTCAGAAATTTTCGCGCCAACGCAGGTGCTTCCTTGCGCTGATTCGCGGGGCAGCCGTCATCGTACTTTTCCTTGCAAGATTTGATCGCGATATCGTGCAAAATCGCCGCCGCGCGCAGATTTTCCTGCTCGTGGGTGGGAAGATTTTCCAACTCACCCAGCATTTTCGCAAGGCCGTATACCTTTAAAATGTGCTGTGTGCGGCGCAGGTGCCCGTTCTCATACAGGAGCGCGTCATATAAAAGCTTCGCTTCGTTCGGCATGCAATTCCCTCCGTTTCAAGGTCATCATACCATGGCTTTGACATTTGTGCAAGAGTCCGCTATACTAAATTAAAACGCGACAGATCACGGAGAACCTACATGCTCACCTATTCTTTTTCAAAAATCGGCTCCGAAAGCCTTTATATGTACCTGTATAAGTGCATCCGTGAGGACATTCTGACGGGCAAGATCACGCCCGGCACCAAATTGCCCTCTAAGCGCAGCTTTGCGGAAAACCTCGGCGTCAGCGTCATCACAGTCGAAAACGCCTATGCGCAGCTTGTCTCGGAGGGGTACGTCTACGCCTTGCCGAAAAAAGGCTTCTTCGCCGCCAATCTGGAAAAAAGCACCGCGCCGCAGAAAAAAGAGAGTCCCCGCACACAAATGCCCGTACCGCCGAAATATTTTGCGGATTTTTCCAGCAGCCGCACCGACCCGCAGAATTTCCCGTTTGCCACATGGGCGAAGCTCATGCGCGAGATCATCTCGGAAAAAAGCGCCGAGCTTATGGTAAACGCCCCATGCGGCGGCGTGTTCGAGCTAAGGTGCGCCATCGCCGAGCACCTTAGGGAGTTTCGCGGCATCGATGCCGACCCGAACTGTATTGTCGTCGGCGCCGGAACGGAGTACCTCTACGGGCTTCTCATCCAGCTTTTGGGGTTCGATAAGGTTTACGCGCTCGAAGATCCCGGCTACCGCAAAATTGCGCAGGTGTACGAGAGCTACGGCGTGCAGTACCGTTTCACGCCGATGGATAAAGAGGGGATAGACCCCAAAGCGCTCGAAAAAAGCGGCGCGGATATTCTGCACATTTCACCGTCGCACCACTTCCCGACGGGCATCGTCACGCCCATCGCACGGCGTTACACGCTTCTCGATTGGGCCGCGCAGAGCGAAAGCCGTTACATCATAGAGGACGATTACGATTCCGAGTTCCGCCTCACCGGCAAGCCTATCCCGGCGCTGCAAAGCATCGATTCCGCCGACCGCGTCATTTACATGAATACGTTTTCAAAAAGCCTTGCCAGCACCATCCGCATCAGTTACATGGTGCTGCCCACAGCGCTCGCCGAAGCATTTTACAAAAATCTTGGGTTCTACGCGTGCACGGTCTCGAACCTCGAACAGTACACGCTCGCAAAATTCATTTCCGAGGGCTATTTTGAAAAGCACATCAACCGCATGCGCATCCGTTATAAGCAAAAAAAAGATCTCATCTTAAAAGAGATGAAGCGCTGCGGTTTGTTAAAGCTTGCAAAAATTGATGCCGAAGACGCCGGTCTGCATTTTCTCCTGCGTGTCTGCGGATCTGTGCCCGCCGAAAAGATCACCCGCCGCGCGGCGGAAAACGGCGTGCGCGTCACCGGGCTTTCGGCGTATTACCATACAGCGCCCGTAAACCCGCAGACCGCATTCGTCATCAGCTACTCCGAAATTCCCGACGCCTGCATCACCGAAGCCGTCAACCGCTTAGCTAAAGCCGTTACGGCTGCGGTGATGGGGGAGAGATGATAAAACCCCGCCGCCCGCAAAGATAAGATTTTGTCTTTATGGGCGGTGGGGTTAGTGATATATTTCGCTTTGCAGAATATGAAATGCGTGCTACCGTATTTGTGAAGTTTTCCGCGTATGCAGAAAGTGAAAGGAGCTTCGCTCTTAACGCGCGCAGCACAGCTCACTGTGAAGCAATTTCACGATAACCGAAGGTTGTTAGTTTACTCGCCGTAAGGCGAATTTCGTTGAAAAAAGACCATTGTCATTCGACAATGGTCTTTTTGGTGCAGGTAACAGGACTTGAACCTGCATGAACTTGCATTCATATGGACCTGAACCATACGCGTCTGCCAATTCCGCCATACCTGCATATTCTTTTTGCCGCCTCGTTTGACGGCTCAATTATTATAGCATGATGCAGCTGAATTGTCAACAGCTATTTTTTGACTTTTAAGAACTTTTTTCGTTTTCGGTCACGCGGTAGCACAGCGTCATCATGCTGTCGTTCAGATGCACGTTTTCCACGATCGTGTCCGGATAGCGTAGGGCAATGTCGTAGTGGCTGAAATTCCAGTAGCTCTTGATGCCGATGTCATAAAGCAGCTCCACGACCGATTTCACGGCACTGTCCGGCACGCACAAAATCGCCATCAAGGGCGCGGTTTCCGAGCAGAAGCGGCGGATGCCCGCAGCGGGGAGTACGCGCAGGCCGGCAATCTGCTGGCCCACGACCTGTTCGCTGTTGTCAAAAATACCGATGAGATCAAATCCCGCGAAATTATAAGAAATGTGCGTCGCAATGGCCTTGCCCAAATTGCCTGCACCGATTAAAATGCACTTGTGTGCACGGTCCACACCCAAAATAGAGCCAATCTCCTCGCAAAGTTGGTGCACGCCGTAGCCGTAGCCCTGCTGGCCGTAGCCGCCGAAGCAGTTGAAATCCTGACGCACCTGCGAAGCCGTGAAGCCCATTTTTTCGGAAAGCTCCTTGGAGGAAATACGCGTCACCCCGCGCTTGTCCAAGTGCCGCAAAAAGCGGTAGTAGCGCGGCAGGCGCCGAATGACCGGCATGGAAATATACGGTTTCTTCTGCATATCATCACCTCGTTTGACAAAATTTTAGCACATCATAAAGACCTGTGCAAGTGTTTTTTATAAATAAGAAAAGAAAAAAGGGCGGCCAGACCCTAAAAAGGAGGGAGGCCGCCCACGCTTTTCAAAGCAATGTCGGGTTACAGAAGTTGCTCCAAACGATCGCGGATCGCGAGGAGGAAGCCCTCGGTGTCCACTTTCTTTGCATTCGGCAGGGTAGACATCGCCGCAAGGTCGCCAGTCATAATGCCGTCCTCTTCGATCGTCTGCAAGGTTGCCTTTTCAAGCTTGTCCGCAAAGGCGCTCAGCTCCGGCAGGTTGTCCAGCTCGCCGCGCTTACGCAGCGCGCCCGTCCACGCAAACAGTGTGGCGACGGAGTTTGTGGAGGTTGTTTCGCCCTTCAAATATTTGTAGTAGTGGCGCTGTACCGTGCCGTGCGCGGCTTCATATTCGTAAACGCCGTCCGGGGAGACGAGCACGGAGGTCATCATGGCAAGACTGCCGTACGCCGTTGCAATCATGTCGCTCATCACGTCGCCGTCGTAGTTTTTGCAGGCCCAAATGTAGCCGCCTTCACTGCGAATCACGCGCGCAATGGCGTCGTCGATCAGCGTGTAGAAGTATTCAATGCCGACTTTTTCAAACTTCTCTTTATATTCCGCGTCGTAAATTTCCTGGAAAATATCCTTAAAGCGGTGGTCGTAGGTCTTCGAAATCGTGTCTTTTGCCGCAAACCACAGGTCCTGCTTCATGCTCAGCGCGTAATTAAAGCAGGAGCGTGCAAAGCTCTCAATGCTCTTATCAATATTATGTAAACCTTGAATCACGCCCGGCGTTTTGAATTCGTGGATGGTCACGCGCTCCTCAGTGCCGTCCGCTTTTGTCACAACAAGCTCAGCCTTTGCATTTTCCGGCACGCGCATTTCGACGTTCTTATACAGATCGCCGTACGCGTGACGCGCAATGGTAATCGGCTTTGTCCACGTCGGAATGTACGGCGTGATGCCCTTCAGCAAAATCGGCGTGCGGAACACCGTGCCGTCCAAAATGGCACGGATGGTACCGTTCGGCGATTTCCACATCTCTGTGAGGTTGTACTCCTTCACACGCGCGGCGTTTGGCGTAATGGTCGCACACTTTACAGCCACACCGTATTTTTTCGTTGCCTCGGCGGAATCAATCGTAACCTGATCTTTCGTCGCCTCGCGGTGCTCCAGACCAAGGTCATAATACTCCGTTTTCAGGTCAACGTAGGGGGTCAGCAAAATATCTTTGATCATTTTCCAGATGACGCGGGTCATCTCGTCGCCGTCCATTTCCACAAGCGGCGTTTTCATGGGGATCTTTGTAAAATCGGACATTTCAAAGCCTTACCTTTCTGCGGCTGCACCGCGAAGCTCCGTGTCACGGGGGGAGAATGTGACGCTGTTTCTATCATTATCGGATATTTTGCGAGAAAAGTCAATCGTAAATTGTGAATAAACTGCATGGAATTGCAGGAAATACAGTTAAACCCTGAAAAACGTGCATACTATGTATTTACAGGACATCGGCGGACATGTTTGCGCTTTGCCCTTGCAGGATGCGTAAAAGCGTGCTATACTGATATATGTGAAAGTTTGTGCCGCGTATGATTCCGCATTTTCTGTGAAAACTAAGCGCATCTTATTCAAAAGGAGCGCTGCGGCATGAAAAGCACAAAGAAACGCTCGTCTTTTTCCATGCAGGAAACGGACGAAGCCGAAGAAGAAAACGAAGACCTTTCCGACCGCCAGAAGCAGATCCGCGAGGGCGGCGCGGTCGTTACCAAAAACCGAAAGCACACCATCCAGTGCCTCACCGTCATCGGACAGATTGAAGGGCATTACGTCGCACCGTCGCAGAACAAAACGACGAAGTACGAGCACGTGATCCCGCAGATCGTCTCCGTGGAGGAGGACCCGAACATCGACGGCCTGCTCATGATTTTAAACACAGTCGGCGGCGACGTGGAGGCCGGTCTTGCCATTGCAGAGCTTGTCGCCGGCATGCGCAAACCCACGGTGTCACTCGTTCTCGGCGGCGGACATTCCATCGGCGTGCCGCTTGCAGTGGCGGCAAAGCACTCGTTCATCGCGCCCTCGGCATCCATGACCATTCACCCGGTGCGCATGAGCGGCCTGATGCTTGGCGTGCCGCAGACGCTGGAGTATTTTCAGCGCATGCAGGACCGCATTACGAATTTCGTCACGGCAAATTCCGGCATTTCCTATGAGCGCTTTATGCAGCTCGCCATGAATACGCAGGAGCTCGTCATGGACGTGGGGACGGTGCTGGACGGCGATGAAGCCGTGGCAGAGGGGCTTATTGATACGCTCGGCAGCCTGCACGATGCCATGGATTGCCTCGACAAAATGATTGCCGCAGAGAAGAATAAGCAGCGTGCAAAGCCCAGAAAAGGCAAGAAATCACTCTAAAAACGGCATTTGCCGTTTACATAACTTTTTATTTATCGTATAATTATACCGATAAAACCGAACAAAACCAAATTATCCGCAGAAAAGGAGATTACATAATGTCTATTTTTGAAGCAATCATTCAAGGTATTGTACAGGGCGCAACAGAGTTTCTGCCCGTCTCAAGCAGCGGTCACTTGTCGCTTGCACAGCACATCATGGGTGTAAAGGTAGACAGCTTGCTGTTTGACATTCTTTTGCACCTCGGCACGCTCATCGCCGTATGTGCCGTCTATTATAAGCTCATCTGGCGGCTCATTAAGGCGTTTATTTCGCTCGTTGCAGACGTATTCCGCGGCAAATTTAAATGGAAAGATATGGATCATGACCGCAGACTTTTGATGATGCTCATGATCGGCCTTATCCCGCTGTTCCTTTTGTTCCTGCCGGTTCCGGGCACGGGCATGAAGTTAAAAGATATTTCGGAGCTGTGGGCTTCGGATTCGACGATTTGGATCGAGGGCCTTGCGCTCCTCATGACAAGCGCCCTGCTGTTCCTCGGCATCCGTGCTTCCAAGGGTGCAAAGGTACATCACTTTACGCGTAAGGATGGTAAAGTCGGCGAGATTCGCGGCCGCACAAAGTTCCACACGGCAGACGCCATTTGCGTCGGTGTCACGCAGTGCGCGGCGGCGGTGTTCCCGGGCCTTTCCCGTTCCGGCTCCACCATGGCGGCAGGTCTTCTGCGCGGTATCAACCAGCAGGCAGCGCTCGATTATTCCTTCGTGCTCGGCATCCCGTCCATTTTGGCGGCAGCTGTACTCACCATTAAAGATGCAATCGGCCAGCCGGTCGACATTGGCGTCGGTGCAATGATTGCAGGCGTTGTTACGGCGGCTGTTGTCGGCTTCCTCGCCATCAAGCTGCTCAAGTGGATTGTCACCACGAACAAATTACAGGTTTTCGCTTATTATACGCTGGTGCTCGGCGTTATAACGCTCATCGTTTCCGTTATCGAAGCGGTCACGGGCACAAATCTTTTCACCGGCATGCCGCTTTGATCCGGTGATTTATAATCCGGAGGTTTATTTTGGCGGGTAAAAAACAAAGTACAGCAAAGGGCAGCGCTTCCAAAGCAAAAAGCGGTGCGAAGTCATCGGCTGCCAAAAACACCCGGAGCTCGGGTTCTAAGTCCAATACAAAATCGCGTGCGTCTTCCGCAAAGGGAAAGAGCACGTCTTCAAAACAGAGCGCACCCAGCGTAGAGCAGCTGCGCCAGCGCAACCAGACAGAAGCTATCCTCTGGTTCGGTGCGGCCATTTTAACGGCGTGCTTTGTACTCATTCCGGGCGGCAGCGTGTGGCTTATGGTGCACAACGTGCTGCGCGGCGTGTTCGGCGGCTGGGCTATCCTGCTTGCGGTGCTGATGGGGTATATCGCCGTCAGCAAGACGATGGAGCAGACTACCATGCTGCGCGGCGGGCGTTTAGCACTCATGGTCGTGATTGTCGTGCTGTTTTGCACGGCGGGGCATGTGTTTGGCAGCTTTTTCCCGAAGGAAAAGAGTTTTTTTAAGCTGGTCGGCATCTTATATATGCATGGCGTAGAGCAGGGCGGGGCCGGTCTTGTCGGCGGCCTTGTCGGCGAGCTGCTCGTCAAGTGCGCGGAAGTGCTTGGTGCACGCATCATCACGGGCGTGCTGCTGTTCGTCTCCGTGCTCATCTTTACGGGCACGTCGCTCGCGAGCTTTTTTAAAAAAATTGCAAAGCCGGCGGTCGTCATTCGCGACGTCGCGCGGCAGCGCAAGGAAGAGCGCCGCATTCTGGAAGAGGAGCGCGGTAATGCGGAGGAATCGCCGTTTGAAACGGTTTTGCCGCAGCACCCGGTGCGCTCTGTCCCGGAGGATGGTAAAATGGAATCGAAAAACAAAGGAAAGACGCCGCGCGTGTATTTGGAGCAGCTTTTCGGTGTGCGCCGCACGGAGCCGGATAACGCCCCCGTAGTGCTGCACGATTACACCGAAAGCTCCGCACAGATCAACGCATTGATCGACGAAAACCGCCGTGTGCCGGATTTCCGCGTGCCCGGCTTAGAGCGTGAAGCACAGCCTGCGCAAAATGTGCAGCCGACCTATACGCCGCCGGTGCAGGTGGAAGTGCGCCCCGCGCCGCAGCCTGCTGAAACGCCGGAGACCCACGTGCCGGTGGAACGCGAAACGGTGGAAGCGCCGGTGATTATGCAGACGGCAAAGCCGGAGTCTGCACCTGTGCAGCAGAGTGCGTATGCACAGCCTGCGCCGCAGCCGGCCGCACCGACAATCCTCGCGCCGGGGTCGTCCCCGGTGACGCCCGCGCACAGCGCGGAAGCCGCCGCGGACGCGCAGAAGGCGACGGAAGAATTCATGAAAAAGAAACTGGAAGCAGAACGCATGGAGACCCAGCCTGCGCAATCTGCACCGAAGGAGGAAGACAGCTCATACATCTTCCCGCCGGTTACGATGCTCGCTTCCGGCAAAAAAGTAGATGCTGCCGTGGAGACCGAAGAGCTCCAGACAAACGGCAAGCTGCTTGTGGAAACACTGAAAAGCTTCGGTGTGCAAACCAAAATTCTCGATATTTGCCGCGGCCCGGCTGTTACGCGCTATGAATTGCAGCCTGCCGCCGGTGTGAAAATCAGCAAGATCACGAACCTCGCCGATGACCTTGCAATGAACCTTGCCGCAACGGGCGTGCGCATTGAGGCGCCGATCCCGGGCAAGGCGGCCGTCGGCATTGAGGTGCCGAACAAGGTGAAGACCATCGTACGCATGCGCGAGCTTGTGGAATCGAACAGCTTTGTGACTTCAAAAAGCCACTTGACCGTGGCGCTTGGCCGCGACATTGCCGGTCAGGTAACGGTGGCAGACCTCAGCAAAATGCCGCATATCCTCATTGCCGGTACGACCGGCTCCGGTAAATCCGTGTGCATCAACTCGCTTATCGTGAGCCTGCTGTATAAATCCGGCCCGGACGATGTGCGCTTTTTGATGATTGACCCGAAGGTCGTGGAGCTCGGCATTTATAACGGCATTCCACACCTATTGGTGCCGGTCGTCACCGACCCGCGAAAGGCGGCCGGTGCGCTGAACTGGGCCGTTACGGAAATGCTGAAGCGCTACAAAATTTTTGCCGAAAACAACGTGCGCGACTTAAAAGGCTACAACGCCCTCGCGCAGGCGAACGATTATCAGGACGAAAACGGACAGCCCATGCACAAAATGCCGCAGATCGTCATCATCATCGACGAGCTTTCCGACCTGATGATGGCCGCGCCGAACGAGGTGGAAGACGCGATCTGCCGCTTGGCGCAGATGGCGCGTGCCGCCGGCATGCACCTTGTGGTCGCAACGCAGCGCCCGTCCGTGGACGTTGTGACGGGCCTCATCAAGGCGAACATCCCGAGTCGTATCGCGTTTGCGGTGTCCTCTGCCATTGACTCCCGCACCATTTTGGACAGCGGCGGTGCGGAAAAGCTGCTCGGTCAGGGCGATATGCTGTTCTCGCCGGTCGGCGCACAGAAGCCGCTGCGTATTCAGGGCTGCTTTGTCAGCGACAGCGAGATCGAATCCGTCGTGGATTTCGTGAAGAATTCGAGAAGCGTTATTTACGACGACTCCATTGCGCAGGAGATTGAGCGCAGCGCTGTGGAGGGCTCAAAATCGAGCGACAGCGGCAGCAATGACGATGAGGGCAGCGGTGACCCGATGATGAACGAAGCCATTAAGTGCGTTGTTGAAGCGGGTCAGGCCTCCACATCGCTTTTGCAGCGCAGACTGCGTCTCGGCTACGCCCGCGCGGGCCGTCTCATCGATGAGATGGAGCAGATGGGTATTGTGGGTCCGCACGAGGGCTCGAAGCCGCGCCAAGTACTCATCACCTATGCGCAGTGGCTGGAAATGAACATGCAAAAGCAGGATACCCCCGGTGATGCGTAACACAAAGCGCGGTGCACGGGACGGCAGAAAGCTTGTGCGCACAGGCGCGTTGGTACTTGTTTTGTTTCTTTTGGCGTTCTGTTACACGCCGCCCGGACGGGCGATGTGGACGGAGCTCCGCCGTGCATGCGGCCTGCTGCCGTTTGCACAGAGCTTGCCCGATGCCGATTTGACGGTTTATGTCATCGATGTGGGCAAGGCGGATGCAATCTTAATCGAAACGCCGGAGGGCGCAGTGCTTTCGGACTGCGCGACAGCGGAGCAGGTGAAAACCGTGCTGCGCGTTTTAAAACAGCGAAACATTCAAAAGCTGCGCGCCGTGTGGATCTCGCACGCGGACAGCGACCACGTGGGCGGGCTGACGCAAATTTTGCGGGAGGTGCCCGCAGAGGAGGTGGTCACCTCCATGTACACGGAGCTGACCGGGCTGCCGGAAGATCAAACCGTGCGAACGGTAAGCGCCGGGAAGACGGTCTCTTACGGCGAGGCGGAATTTCGGGTGCTCGCGCCTTTAGAAGACTTAGAGAGCACGAATGAGAATTCGCTTGTGTATAAGCTTTGCTACAAGGAATTTTCCATGCTATTCTGCGGTGATATTGAGGAGAAAGCGGAAAGACTGCTGCTGGATATATATGGCGACACGCTGCGGGCGGATGTTTTGAAGGTGCCGCACCACGGCAGCGCTTCGGCGACAAGCGATGCATTGCTTGAAGCTGTGCAGCCGCTGTATGCGGTAATCTCCTCGGGCGAAGACAGAAATTTGCTTCCGCGAAATGAGACGCTGAAACGGCTCGCCGATCACGGCGTTGAAGTTTTCCGCACGGACGAAAACGGCGGTATTGCGATTTTGACGGACGGCGCTGAAACGAAAACTTACACGGAAAACGGGAAATAACCCGCTGCTATATAAAAGGTATTACGGAAAGGAACAGATGATATGAAACAAATCACCATCGACCGATTTGACGGTATTTACGCGATCTGTGAAGACAAGGACAAGGCGTTTTTCGCCATTGAAACGAGCGAGCTGCCGCAGGGTGCAAAGGCCGGCGACGTGCTGAAGATTACCGATGACGGTGCGCTTTCCATCGACGTGGAGGAGACCGAGCGCCGCCGCGCACGCATTTTAGAGAAGCAGAAAAAGCTGATGGGGCTGTAAGAAGGGGCGGCTTATGGGAAGACTGAAATATATTTTTCACTGCATTCTGCACATGGATTATAAATCGCTGTTCGATACGGTGAAAACGGTGCATGAGGTGAGCGGTAAAAACCGTATTTGGCTGTTTTTTGACATCATCAAGTGCGGCTTTAAGTACGGTGCGGGCTACAAGGATTACCTTTTATGCGCGTTTTATGACCTGAACGACAAGCAGCGTGCGACGTATGTGACGCGCGGCATCAATACTGTCTCTTATACACATCTCCGAGCCCACGAGACCGTACTAGATCTCGTA
>ENA-OZBR01001038-OZBR01001038.1-human-gut-metagenome-genome-assembly--contig:-NODE-1038-length-11252-cov-5.123605_pt1 | contig 11252 bp, 16 predicted proteins | sample MGYA00243981_ERZ653524 | MGnify/ENA primary metagenome ERZ653524 (study PRJEB26926, sample SAMN06165084) | human gut metagenome | biome: ENVO:00009003; feature: ENVO:2100002; material: ENVO:00002003...
CCGCGAGCCTGCCCGCCTCACCGGCGAGGGCACGGGCTTCTGGGAGGCCACCCGCGGCGCGCTCTACCACTCCGAGAAGGTGGTCGACGGCAAGATCGAGGGCTACCAGATCATCATCCCGTCCACGTGGAACCTGGCTCCCATCAACGGCGACGGCGAGCACGGCCCCGAACACGCCGAGCGCCACGGCCAGCGCGCCCGCGCCGAGCGCCGCAAGGGCGAGCAGCTTCGCCGCGACGGCGCGCCCGCGCGAGGGGACCGCCGTGAGGTTGGCGAGGCGCCCGGCAGCGCGCTCCTCGTCCACGGCGAGCCCGCAGACGATGGCGGACATGAGCGGCATGAGGGCGCCGAGGAACTGGGCGTAGGCGTCCGCGCCCAGCGCCGGGTCCCATCGGGTTATGGAGAAGTACTCGCCGCAGGCAAGACCGGCTGCCAGGCCGCAGACGAGGTGCACCACTGCGAGCGGGGAGCCCGCCAGGCGCAGGGCCTCGGAGAGCAGGGCCCGCGAGAGAGTCATGCGCGGCGTCGGGCCGGAGAGTCGTGTCACGGCCATCACCTCTCCTCGGAGCGCGCGAACCAGGCCGCGCCCGCCGCCGTGAGCGCGGCGAACGCGAGCGTGCAGACCGCAAGGCCCGCCAGTGTGAGCATGCCGTCCGCCGCGAGCGCCCCACCGAGCGCCATGTCCGCCGCGAGTGGCTCGCCGCTCGGCAGCACGGGGATGAAGCTCGTGGGGATGACCATGCTCGCCGACGGCGGAAAGAGCTGCGGCAGCGGTATCAGCGACCAGGCGAAACCACCCACGAGCTGCGCGGCGAGCGGGCAGAAGATGCCCGCGAGCATGCCGAGCCGCGCCGTGAGGAAGAGCCCTGCGGGGATCATCCACGCCGCGGTCACCGTGTTGGCGAGCGCGCAGAGGAGCATCGTGAGCGTGCCCGCGGCCGTGAGGCCCTGCGAGGAGAACGCCGAGCCCGCGAGGTAGATGCCGAAGACCACGAGGTTCGAGAGCGTGCAGAGCGCGAGGCACCAGAGCGCCTTGGCCCACCAGGCGCGCCCGAGCGGGAAGCCCAGGCCCAGAAGCCCCCGCATCCGCGTGCGCGCGTCCGCCCGCGCGACGCACGCCACCACGAGCGAGAGAGCCACGGGCAGGAAGAGCGCGTACCAGTAGTTCCACGCGCTGAAGATCTGCACGCCCCGGTAGGGCATCGCGCCGAGCAGCGGCATCGGCAGCGCCATGAGCACGGCCAGGCGAACCGGTGCCGCGTGGCGCGACTTCAGGGCCTCGGCGCGCAGGCCCGCGAGCAGGCCGCCTTTCTCGCCCGTCATGCCGCCACCTCCCCGCGCGCTCGACGCCCCTCCCGGCAGACGCTCATGAAGAGTTCCTCGAGGTCCTGCCCGGGCCGAAGCGCATCCTCGTAGGCGAGGCGCCCCCCGTAGATGATGCCGATGGTGTCAGCCATCTGCTGCACCTCGGAGAGGATGTGGCTCGAGACGATCACCGTCGTGCCCGCCGCCGCGAAGCCGCGGATCTGGTCGCGCAGCTCCTCGATGCCGATGGGGTCGAGGCCGTTGGTGGGCTCGTCGAGCACGAGCAGGCGTGGCCGGGCGATCAGCGCCAGCGCGAGCCCCAGGCGCTGCCGCATGCCCATCGAGAAGCGCCCGGCGCGCTTCTTCCCGGTGTCCGCGAGGTCCACGGCGGCGAGCACCTCATCTACGCGGCTCTCGGGAAGGCCCAGCAGCGTGGTGCGCACGCGCAGGTTCTCGCGCGCGGTGAGGTTGGGGTAGAGCGGCGCCTCCTCGATGAGGCTGCCGATTGCGTAGAGGTCCTCGCGGCGCCAGGCGTGCCCGGCAAAGAGGATCTCCCCGGCCGTCGGCCGCAGCATCCCGCAGATCATCTTGAGCGTTGTCGACTTGCCGGCGCCGTTGGGGCCGAGCAGCCCGTACACCTCGCCCTCGCGGATATGAAGGCTCACGTCGGCCACGGCGTCCTGCGCCTGGTCGCCGCGGCCGAAGCGCTTGGTGAGTCCGCGCGTCTCGAGCATGTAACCCATGGGTTTATCCTTTCTCTTCCGGGCGCACGGGCCGAGTCGCCGCGCCCGCGCGCCTTACCTTTCGGGTTCACCATCCATGGTGGGGCGCGTTTCTAACGAAGCCGTAACGGCCGTTGGGCTCTTTTGGCGCCAGCCCTTCACGACCCGTACGCCACTCATGGTATGTTTATCGCGATAACAAGGACGGAGGTGCCCGTGGCACGCAATAAGTACCCGGAGGAGACGGTCGAGAAGATTCTCGACGTTGCCGAGCGGCTCTTCGTGGAGCGCGGCTACGAGCACACCACGATGATCTGAAGAGCAATACGCTAAATCGAAAAAGGCAAACCCTGGAGACGTGATTTTTGCCATAACGAGCGAGAATTTCGAAGATGTTTGCACACCATTGGCGTGGGAAGGCGAACAGCCGGTTGCAATCAGCGGACACTCTTGCGCGTATGCGACCGAAAGCATTATCCCGAGATACCTAGCATATTTAATCAGGGCTGCCAGTGGCAGCGTGAGGGTAATCTAGGGGCGGCGGTTCTGCGCGCTGCCGTCCCGTGCTGATTCTGGCTTGCGAGGCGATTCTGCTATCCTGCGAGTTGAAAAGGTTCCACTCCGGTGACAAGAGCTCCCCTGCTCTTCCGCGAACAGCGGATAGCCGGGGCGGTCGTTTGTTAGTAGTGCTTTTTGAACGATAAAGTTACCGTGATAATCAAGCGGTTGACTGCCGTTGCCTAAGCAGTTTTATCATATCGTTGCCGCAGTCCCCGGCGCAGTGCGCAGCTCCTGCCGAATCTTCCGAAAGCGTTCCGGGACTTTGGCAAGCTCCATCTTCTGCGGGGCATCGACCGTACCCGCTTCCTTCGCCGTTTCGTAATACCAGCACTTGTAATCCACCATCTCCATGGTGTGCTGCAATTCCGCCATCTGCTGTTTCAGAACTTCTTGTTGGCGCCGGAACATGGCAAGGCGCAAATCGATAGTGTCGTCTCCTTGCAGCGCCATCTCGATGTACTGCCGGATGTCCTTGATGGACATCCCGGCTTTCTTCATGCAGCCGATCACCTGCAGCCATTCGATATCTGATTCCCGGAACATGCGAATGCCACCGGAGGAGCGCTCCACGAAGGGCAGCAGCCCCTCCTTGTCGTAGTAGCGCAAGGTGGACGCCGCAACCCCCAGCAGCTTCGCCATCTCTCCCACCGTATAGACCATCTGAAAACCCCTCCGAATTATTCCAGAATCCCCTTGACTTAAAGTTAACTTCAAGTTCTAGGATGCACATGAAGTTCAAAGGAAGCATGCTTCCAAACAGAATGTTTGTCAATCATAAGGAGGGGAATCGAACGTGAACAGGCCGTATGTTTTCTGCCACATGATGTGCGCTTTGGACGGAAAGATCATGGGCGGTTACATGGGAACGCCGCAGGGCAGAGCGGCGGGCGATGCGTTCTACGACATTGCCTTCGGGAAAGAGCCCTTTTACCATCACCAGGGCTGGCTGTCCGGCAGGGTGACAACGGACGACAACTTCACCTTCTAAAGGAAGCCGGACCTGGACGAAGATGCGCCGGCCGTTCCGGCAGGTGATTTCATCGCGCAACCGGACTTCGGAATGTTCTACGTCTCCGTGGACCCCCACGGCAAGCTGGGGTGGAAAAGCAGCACCCTGCGCTATGTGGACACCACCGCCCATGTCGTCGAGGTGCTGACAGAGCAGGTCGGCAACGCCTACAGGGCATTTTTGAGAAAGCTTGGAATCTCGTACATCATCGCGGGAGAAACGGAGCTAGATCACGGTCTGGCCCTTTCCAAGCTGAAAGAAGAATTCAATATCGAGACCCTGATGCTGGGCGGTGGCGGCGTGATGAACTGGTCGTTCCTGCAAGCGGGGATGTGCGATGAGACCAGCATCGTGTTGGCGGCGGCAGACGGGAGCCCGGATACGCCTCCGGTTTTCCGAGCCGCAGAAGGCATTTCGGAGAGTAAGGCCCTTGGCTTTACGCTGAAAGAGGCGAAGGCCATGGACGGCGGGGCGGTCTGGCTGCGCTATGGCGTGAATCGATAATCCTTAGCAGGAGGTTTCAATTATGAGGTATGAACGAAAAGAGCAGTTCGAGAAGGTCAACGCATTCGGCACGGGAACGGCGAACACCGCCTATGCCCAATACTTCACCGGCGATTCGTTCCTGAATCCGCTGACCGATCCGGAAGGTGGCCTGTTCGCCGCCAACGCGACCTTCGAGCCGGGATGCCGCAACAACTGGCATATCCATCACGCGGACAAAGGAGGCGGTCAGCTCCTACTCTGTACGGCTGGCGAGGGCTGGTACCAGGAGGAAGGCAAGGCCGCCGTCAGCCTGCACGAGGGCAGCGTTGTGATGATCCCCGCCAACGTCAAGCACTGGCACGGAGCGAAGAAGGACAGCTGGTTCAGCCATATCGCCGTGGAGGTTCCCGGCGAGAATTGCGAGAACGAGTGGTGCGAGCCGGTATCCCATGAAGATTACGCAAGGCTGTAGGGAGGAACGAAACATCGCAGTCAAACAGACGGCAGGCAGAGATGCCCTGGGTGAATTCGCCCCGAAATTCGCGGAACTGAACGATGACGTGCTCTTCGGAGAGGTCTGGAGCCGAGAGGGGCAGCTCAGCCTCCGCGATCGCTCCCTCGTGACCGTCGTCGCGCTGATGGCTCAGGGGCTTACCGATGAGAGCTTCCGCTATCACCTGATGGAGGCAAAGAAGAACGGTATTACAAAAGAAGAAATCGCGGAGGTCGTGACCCATGCAGCCTTCTACTGCGGCTGGCCCAAGGCGTGGGCGGTTTTCCGCATGGCAAAGGATATCTGGGGCGAGGAGTAGAACGATGATCTTGAATGAAACCTACTCGTTGGCAAACGGAGTTCAGGTTCCCAAGCTGGGACTGGGCACCTGGTTCATCGACGATGCCGAGGCGGCGGAAGCCGTTCGCGAGGCGGTAAAGCTGGGCTATCGCCTGATCGACACCGCGCAGGCCTACGGAAACGAACGCGGCGTCGGCGAGGGCGTGCGCACCTGCGGCGTTCGCCGGGAAGAGCTTTTCGTCGCCAGCAAGATCGCGGCAGAGCTGAAGACCTACGAGGATGCGGCGAAGTCCATCGATGAGACGCTGGAGAGGATGGGGCTCGGCTACCTCGACCAGATGATCATCCACTCTCCCCAGCCGTGGAGCGAGTTCCGTGTTGAGAAGCGCTATTTCGAGGAGAACAAGGAGGTCTGGCGTGCGTTGGAGGATGCGCGGGCGGCGGGCAAGGTCAAGGTAATCGGCGTGTCCAACTTCCTGCAAGATGACCTTGAGAACCTCCTGAGCTCTTGCCGCGTGATGCCCATGGTCAATCAGATCCTCCTGCACATCACCAACACCGATTCGGCATTGGTGGACTTCTGCAAGGCGCAGGGCATCCAGGTGGAGGCATACTCTCCCATTGCCCACGGCGAGGCGCCGAAGAATCCGGCGATCGTTAAGATGGCAGAGATGTACGGCGTATCTGCCGCCCAGCTCTGCATCCGCTACGTCCTTCAGCTTGGAGCCGTCGCGCTTCCCAAGACGGCAGATCCCGCCCACATGGAAAGCAACGCGGGCGTGGATTTCGCAATCTCCGAGGAAGACATGGAAACTCTCAAGAACATGGAGCGCATCGCCAACTATGGTGAATTCAGCGCATTTCCCGTGTTCAGTGGAAAGCCTCTTGCATGAGGAGAAAGCGTGAAATGAAAACCTTGATTCTGTACTACTCCTACGGAGGCAACACGAAGCGCATCGCCGAGATGATCCAGAGGGAAATCGGCGGGGATATTGCTCGTATGGATACGGTTGTTCCCTACGATGGCGATTATGATGAAGTCGTCAATCAGGGGCAGCGTGAGATTGCCGAGGGTTATTGCCCGGAACTGAAGCCGCTGCACATTGGCTGGAGAGATTACGACACCATCATCCTGGGTTCTCCTGTCTGGTGGTACACCTTTGCGCCCGCCATGCGCAGTTTCCTGGAGCAGGCCGACCTGACCGGGAAGATCGTGTATCCGTTTGCCACCAATGGCGGCTGGCTGGGACACACGCTGAAGGACTTTGAGGAAGCCTGCAAAGACGCAATCGTGAAGCCGGGCCTCGATGTGCAGTTCGATGAATCCATGCTCCGTACTTCTGAGAAAGATATTCAGGCATGGATTAATACAATCCCCAGATAATCGATCTGCAGCTTTCGACATCCGCCACAGAGCTGGCAAGGATTTGGGGCAAAACGAAAGCTCAACGCCCTGAGTTCGAAGTGTTTTTATTGTAACTGTCTTGGCTTTTATTCCCGGAACCGACAAAGCGTGCCTCCGCCTCTTTTGCGTGAAGCCGGCCGGGATGTGAGGCAGTTTTGCGTCAGCAGATTAGTGCAAGGGGCCAACGGACGGGGCTTCATTGGCCCCTTGCACACCGATCGCGAATTAGAACATGATAGCGTCGTCGGCTGTGAAGGCATTAAGGGACCCCTGCTTGACCTGGATGCAGACGTACGTGATGCCCGAGTCGGACGCGGCGCGGAACTGGCGGTGTGCGGCGGGGGAAATGCGCAGCCAGTCGCCGGCTGCAAGCTCGATTTCCTCACCGTCGATCGTGACCGAGCCGGCGCCTTCGAGCACGCCATAGATTTCCTCGTTTTCCTTGTGCGCATGGACAAACGGAACGCCAGCGCCGGCGGGAAGATTGTTGACACTCACCTCTGCCCCGGTAAGCCCGAGCACCTCGTGCAGCTCGACACGGCTCTCATTTCCGATGTGGGTCTTTGCATAATTAGCCATAATGGTTCCTCTCTTTGGGTTGATTTACCTTGCAGGCATCTCCTGCGTGAGATATATTCAACGCGAAAGCGCATGCAAATACGAGTACGCACATATTTGTAACTGCGTACTTTTTTGTGAAACCGGTATGGTCAAGGAGGTTGGGTCTCCCATGATGGCGAAAGAGGAGCTTCCGGAGTGTCCGGTCGCAACGGCGGTAGCGCTCATTGGCGGCAAGTGGAAGCTGCTCATTATACGTAACTTGCGCGTACGCCCTTGGCGTTTCAACGAGTTGCGCCGCGACCTCGAGGGGATCTCTCAGAAGGTGCTTACCGACAGCTTGCGGCAGATGGAGGATGATGGGCTGGTCTTTCGCCACGACTATGGCGAGAATCCTCCCCGCGTTGAGTATGGCCTTACCGAGCTCGGTCGCCAGATGATGCCCGTCGTGGACTCGCTGGCAGACTTCGGCGCTTATTACAAGACGGTCGTTTCGTAGCGGACACGCTGCTTAGGGGGCGGAGAACCGCTACGAGTACGATAGCGATTCTTCTACGGCTGCCGTCGATTCCGTAGTTATAGAGCGGAAGGAGACTGCAATGGGGTCGTCCGCCCCACAAGAAGGTCCTCCCTTCCCGGTATGGCGCCGACATACGCATGCCGGCTCAAACTGCTCGATGCGCGAAGTGTTGTTATGGCTTCGCTCAGCCTGCGGACGTCCAATCATCCGTGCACCACATTCTATCCATGTGCATGGGCGGCTGCCCCTACCGCCGCATGGTTTCCGGCGTGCGTCGTTGCCCCTGGTTCAAAGACGATCCCGATGCCTACGTCCTCGCCAAAACCCGCGCCGCCCGCAAGAGCCGCTAATAAAACCTCCGGCCGTGCTTGGCCCCGGGAATAAACGTCAGACTTGCCCGATTCACGCTTCGCACAAGGGCCGTTCTACTTCCCAAACCTGATCTGTCTGTCGCACAGCTCAAGGGAGCCCGGGATACCTCTTTGATATCTTCCACGAACTACTGGAGTACGGCACAGTCGGATGACTGGACCGTTTTCGTTGGAGCTTGGTTGTTTGCCTGTGTGAATGGCGTATTTGCTTTAGCTAGTGGTTGCGACGCCTTGTTGCGGAAATGCCAACTGCCGCGACTACACCACCGGCAACATTCAGGGCTGCCGCTATCGCGCTGTTGTCGCCCGTCGCGGGTAGGGTGGTCCCGGCTGGTTTAACTGCCGTTACTGCCTTGGTGGAAACGGGATTTGCCGCGGGCTTTTCTGTCTTGGGCTGCGGTGTGGGCTCGGGCTTGGTTCCCGGTTCGGGTTTGACCTCTGGGATCGGCTTAACACTTGGATCGGGTTTGGAACCGCTCGTATCGGTTGCAATCAAGTGCACGTCGCTGTCGAAGACGTAACGGATGTAGTAATCGTGCCGCGTCTCGTGCATAATCCCCTGCCCGCTGTCAAAGTCACGGTCAACGTGTGTGCCAAGGTGGGTTGAGCTGACAAGGTTCAGTCTGTAAGGGATTTGGTCGTCAGCGTAGCCGCCTGTAAAGACTGCGGTTGCTCTAACGTGATTGTCGATCATGGTTAGGGCAATAGAGACGCTGGCCTCTTTGGGGTTCTCGGTTTTTATAAGGCTTTCGGTATCGGTGTCGATCTTGAAGAGATGGACGGTGTCGTTAAGCCCGTAGATGAAGTCCTCGGGTTTGTCGGGGAAATCGTATACAAACGCCTCATTCTGGACCAACATGAAGGCAGGGGGGAGCTCCAGGTCATAGTTATGGTCGACAACGGCGGTAGCTGTGAAGTTGCCGTCCGTGTTGGCTTCGTCGCAGGTAATGGGTGCTGCGACATCGGTTTCGGGCATTTCGGTCGCCAGTGCTGCGCAGGGTAGCAAAAGCAGTCCTGCCACAAGAATGCTTACTCCGAAGGCGGCGACTCTGGCGCCTGCATGACGCTTGACGTTGCGGATAGACAGGCCAGTCCGTTTGTTATGGGTCTGCGGTGCAACATGCTGTCCATACATAAGACGCTCCTTGTTCGTAGGCCGGTTTCCGCGGATCTATATTGCGCCTGGCCGATGCGGCTAGGCTCTTTCACGCGAACGCTTACGCGAGCAGGGAGAAAGCTCAAGCTAATTTTCCCACAGTCGATACTTTGCGAGCAACGATTTGCTGTTCAATTCTCGGAGAGAGAATCAAGGTGGCCGAGGAGTTATCAGCCAATAAGATTGTGTCTAGAGAACACGAACGAGAGATGCGATCTACAGACGACTGAATAGCTCCATCCGTTTTGGTTAAAACAAAAAATATGCCGCGCGCCTGCGGCATGAAGGAGGGAGATTCTTATGAATATCGTTGTATTGAGCGGTAGCCCGCGCAAGGGCGCCAATACCGACACCATGGTCGAGGCGTTTGCCGAGACCGCGCGCGAGGCCGGCCATACGGTCGAGGTCATCCGCGTTGCCGGCAAGAAGATTGCTGGTTGCCTGGGGTGTCAGTACTGCTTTGCCCATGAGGGTGCCTGCGTGCAGAAGGACGACATGGCCGGTGTGCTCGAGACACTGAAAGGCGCCGATATGGTTGTCTTCGCTTCGCCTATCTACTGGTTTGATATCACTGCGCAGGAGAAGGCCGCCATCGACCGCCTGTATGCCTTCGGTGCTACGGGCTTCCCGTTCACCAAGACGGCCCTTTTGCTCGATAGCCATAGCGAGGGCGTCTATGATGCGGCGATCGCTATGTACAAGTCAACCTGTGCGTACTGCAAGTGGGAGGACCAGGGCATTGTCACCATCAGCGGTATGACCGAGCGTGACAGCATGGTCTCCTCGCCCAAGTTGGAAGAGGTGCGAGAGCTCGCTCGCAAACTCGCCTAAGGACAAGAAGAACGCATGGCAATCAGCGTTGGCGGAAAGCCTACTTCCCTTACCAAGAGGATTACTGATTGCCATGCGTTGATGTCCTTATGGACAATCTCCGCGTGCTAGGAGACTTTCTCGCTCAGGAACTCCCTGAATGCGGGGATGTCAAAGCCAACGAGACCACGCCCACGTTCCCCGATGACGCCGTCCTCGAGAAGGCGGCGTTTGTATTGGCTTGCGTAGTTGCTGGCGACGCCCATGCGTTTGGCTATCTCCGAGACCCTGCTGGGGCCAGAATCGGGCAGCATCGCGAGTAAAAACTCAATGTCTTTATCGGAAAGCTCTCGATAGGTCGTTTCGAGAATGCGATCACGCAGCTCCATGCGTGCGAGTAGGGAACCCTGCTGGACATCGGATGCACTGATTTGGGGCGAGTTCTCCGAAACATCCCAAGTGCGATATCCGACGAGCTGCATCATGTAGGGGAATCCGTCGACGGCCTTCACAGCATTCTCGAGCGCTTCTGGTGTGATTGAACGTCCTCCGGCCTCAACGGTTTTGCGAAACGCGTTTGCAATTTCAACGTCAGTGATTCGTCCTAACTGATGATATTGGGAACGCCTGAGGAACGAGACGGAATCGTTACGCAGCAACGCCGATACTTTGTAGGGCAGTCCTGCCATGAGTAGGGCAACTTTTTTACCTTCGCGTACAAAGTGCTGGTAAACAGAGGCAAATTGAAGCATTTCTTCGAGATCGACGGTGACTTCATCGATGGTAATGAGAAGTCCGATGTCATGTTTTTCGAGTTGCTTAAAGATGCCATTCATGCGCGTGCGCCAGTTGCCCTGAGCCTCTTGAGCATATGTCCAATCGATGCCCACTGGACCAATTTGAACGCCGTTTATGCGCGCATGAGGCTGTGAGAGGTAGCTATCTGCGGCTTCTTTGGTTCGCTCGATAATATCTTCGAGCATGCCTGGCATGGCGGAGACATTTGCTGCGATCCAACCGTGTTCAAGCGCCGTTTCTGAAAGGAGCGAGAGAAGCGCCGTCTTGCCCGTTCCCCTTGCGCCCGTAAAAATAGTCGACAGGTTTGGATCTCCCGGGCCGTTGATAAAACCACGGTTGATGTCACGCAGAATATGCTCGCGACCCGCTAGAAAGGGAGGGACGCTTCCGAACGTCGGGGTAAAGGGGTTCTTGCTGTACTCCATGGTGACTCCTTTGCAAGTTTTGCTAATTTTTGCAAGTTTTGCTAATTTTTGCAAGTTTTGCTAACAGCTGACCAAAGGGCATCGAAGCAGTGACGCTGACATTTTTTACGCAGAAAAATAAGCAGAAATCAATTTATCTGCGTTAAAAAATAGTTGAGAAGAAAAACGACGAGTCCCGGGCGCAATGCCGTTGCGTTCCGGGCCTCGTCGCTTTGAGAAGTATCTAACGGTCTCGTTGCCGTGGCACCTAGTCAAACAGGCTCGGCATGTCGTTTTCCTTCATGAGGGCACCGGCAGAAGGCAGGCTCCTGTCTCTTATACACATCTCCGAGC
>ENA-OZBR01001048-OZBR01001048.1-human-gut-metagenome-genome-assembly--contig:-NODE-1048-length-11120-cov-5.543154_pt1 | contig 11120 bp, 9 predicted proteins | sample MGYA00243981_ERZ653524 | MGnify/ENA primary metagenome ERZ653524 (study PRJEB26926, sample SAMN06165084) | human gut metagenome | biome: ENVO:00009003; feature: ENVO:2100002; material: ENVO:00002003...
CTCGGAGATGTGTATAAGAGACAGGTAATATTTTATTTTAATATGCACTTTTTTTAGCATCTTGTTTTTTCAACTACCGTTTTTCTTTCGTTATGTTATACTGAAAGCATGAAAAAGACTGTTTATCACTCAAAAAGCATACGAAATCGCATATTGCTCTTCACTCTGAGCGCCATTTTGGGAATGTGTCTGTTGATCAGCCTGTTCAGTTATTACATATTCCGGCACTATCTGCAGAACACCCTGATCCAGTCCACGGAGACCAGCCTGCGCCTGTTGTCGGAGTCTATGGACAACAGTATGGATGAAGTCTACCGGTTGGTCAGATATTGCCAGACAGATTCCAATATTGCCAATTATATTGAACATAACCCCAATCCCGGCTCTGTCCTGTCCGTATCCACTTATGATTCCTTCTACGAGGAATGCAGCCGGAATTCTTCTTATAATTATATGCCCAGAATTGCCATTGTCTCACAGGAGCATTATCTGCAGGTGGTAACCGCAACGTACTCTTCTACCGCAGATCTTGCAACGCTGATTCCGGAGCTTCCTTATTATGAAGAATTACTGACTGCCGATGATTATGATTTTTCGCCCGGTATTGTATCCGATCCTTTTCACCGTGCGGGACGTAAAGTATTACCTGTGATCCGTCCCATTACCTACCAATACAATAACAAGCAGGCAGGATATCTGTTCATCGAAATATCCGCAGATCTGTTCACCATACCTTTGAAGGATTACAGTTGTCCGTCAGACAGCTTTCTCTATCTGTCCATTGCAGGACATACCTATATTTATGAAAACGGAGGCTTGCAGGAATTTACGCCCGAATATAGTATTCTGGATGACCTGAGCACATATTCTCTCACGGGCACCACACAGATTTCCAAAATCCACAGTGCTACCATGGGAGAACAGATTCTGGTCACCACTCCGTTAAATATGCCGGACTGCTACTTAAGTCAGAGTATTTCACATGCGGAGCGGACCAATCAGGCGGTTTTGTTCATGGGAATCCTTGCCTGCATCCTGATCGGCATTTTGTCTATCGGTGTCGTTCTGATGCTGTTGATGAATCGTATGATCACGGTACCTGTATCTAGGCTGCAGACACGGATGGTACGCATCGCCGGCGGAGACTTCTCCAGAGACCCTTCTGTGGAATGGGATCACGAACTTGGGGATATCGGACGGGGAATCAATGATCTGTCGGAAAATGTATCGGAACTTATGGAGAAACGACTGGAAGATGAGAAACAGAAACAGGATCTGGAATACAAGATGCTGCAAAGCCAGATCAATCCTCATTTCCTGTATAATACACTGAACTCTATCAAATGGATGGCAACCATACAGGGGGCAACCGGTATCTCCGAGATGACCACCTCCCTGTCCCGTCTGTTAAAAAGTATTTCCAAAGGCACCAGCCTGTTGATCGATATCCGGGAAGAATTATCTCTGTTGGAGAACTATTTCACCATTCAGAGCTACCGCTACGGCGGCACCATTACCATGGACATTCAGGTGGATAATGAATCTCTGTACAACAGTGAGATTATCAAGTTTACATTGCAGCCTCTGGTGGAAAATGCAATTTTCCACGGTATCGAACCGAAGGGCTGTGCCGGACACATCCGGATACATGTCGGCTATGAGACATCGGACAACACCGAAAAGATCCGTATTGATGTCACAGATGACGGTGTAGGCATGACAGCGGATAAAGCTGCACAGGTATTACGCTCCAACGACGACAGTTCCGCGGATTTCTTCCGGGAAATCGGTGTCAGCAATGTGCATAAACGCTTACAATACCAATTTGGTGCAGAATATGGCATTACCATAGAAAGCAAAGAAGGGGAATATACGACTATGTCCATACACATACCGAATATTCCTCTGCATAACAATGAAACTGTTTCATCCGAAACTATTTCATCTGAAAACACTTAATCCGGACAGGAAGCTGTCCAGAATGGAGTTACTATGTATCAGCTTTTAATTGTGGATGATGAGCCTCTGGTTCAGGCTGGAATCCGTTCCATGCTGAACTGGAACGAAATGAATATTGAGATCTGTGGAACTGCCATGAACGGTCAGGCGGCGCTGAAGATTATTGAAGAAAAATCTACTGACATCGTGATCACGGACATTAAAATGCCGGTCATGAACGGTCTGGAGCTTGCGAAAACATGCAGAGAACGCTATGGGGATAACTGCCCTTATTTTATCATCCTCACCAGCTATGAAGACTTCCAGATGGCAAGAGATGCCTTGTCTTATCAGGTATCCGATTATCTGGTAAAGCTGGAACTGACACCGGAAGTACTGAAAAATGCCATAGGCCGGGTGCTCACACAAATTTCCCAATCTCGTAAAAAGCAGCTGTCCGCCGTAAATATTCATCCTTTTTACGACAAATTCCTGATCAGTCTCCTGCATGACCTGTTCGAGTCCGAAGAACAGTTCCGTCTGCAGAGCAGAGATCTGAATCTGAATTTCGATTACGGTGCTTATGTGTGCTGTTACGGAGAGATCATCAGCCCTCAGGCCGACCAGATGTCTGCCGAAAAACAGATGCCTCTGTTCACCAGTTCGTTACAGATGATACGGGAACTGGGGGCTAAATATCTGCCTCTTTATGCGTTGTCTCTGGATCTGCGCCATTTTGCACTGATTTTCTGCTTTGCGGAATCCTCCGATACCGATGATTATGTGGAAAGTCTGACAGACATTCTGCAAAGCATCAGCGGAACACTGCAGAATTACTATAATGTAACACTGCGTTGCGGCATCGGCATCCCGGTTCAGACTCCTGCTACCATCTGTGACTCCTACCAGTACGCGAGACAGATCTTCCGGAATACGGAACCCAAGGACGCAATTATAGCTTTCGATACCGATCATTCGCAGGAAAACGCCAAGAATTCTTTTAACATCAGCCTGTTTAAAAATGATCTCACCAGAGCCTTTGAAGAGTATGATCCGGATATTCTGCAGACTACAATTCAGTCCCTCTGCGATCTGTTCAAGGATCATCCGGGACATTATGTACAGGCTCTGGACGCTGCCAGCAATATTCTCTATCTGTCGATTTCGCTTTTGCAGGACGGGGAATCTATTGTGTCCGGATTTTTTGCAGACGATCCGGATGGCTACCGTTCCCTCTATAAGCAGTCCAATGTGGATCACGTGATCCAGTGGCTGCAATTCTTCTGCGGACAGCTGTGCGAATTGTTCCAATCCCGTCGAAAGGATTATAAAAACCACATCGTAACTAACGTCCGAAAATATATTAATGAACATGTTAGCGAGCGGTTGTCCCTGAATGAAGTAGCAGCGGTATTCGGCATCAGCCCGAATTACTTAAGCCAGCTGTTCAGCAAATACAACGATACCGGCTTCAGTGAATATATCAACATCTGCAAGATCACGGAAGCCAAACGGCTGCTGGAAGAAGAAAATATGAAGGTCTACGAGGCCGCAGAGGCTCTGGGCTTCGAGAGTGCCTTCTATTTCAGCAAGGTATTTAAACGGGTGGAGGGTGTCTCCCCCACGGAATACGTCAACAATAAGTTCAGTTAACTGCTATTACGGTTTGTCTCTTATTGGGAATTATGAATATGGAAAGGCAGGATCAGAGAAATGAATTCACAACCGATAAGTATAGAAAAGCGTTTTTTAGAGACAGCAACAGCATTCCACGGAAACAGCCACCCTTTTCACCCATTTCCGAAGGCTGTGGACCGAAAGGCTTATGAAGGACTCCCGGCAGCATTGAAGGAACTTCTGATTCAGGCCGGTGAGGCAAAGCTGGGATATGAATTCCCGGTGATACGGGCCACAGATTACATGCGTTTTAAAAGAGACGGTGACCGGGCTGCTTTTGAAGCCCTCTATTTTGCCAAACGTAATGCCTTAAATGATCTGATCCAGGCAGAATGTGTAGAACATCAGGGGCGTTTTCTGGATGATATTCTCAACGGTATTTATTCTATCTGCGAAGAGACTGCCTGGCAGCTTCCGGCGCATAACTCCTATATCCGTGATACCCCGCAGTTGATCCTGCCGGATGTCACCAGACCCGTCATGGATCTGTTCGCCTGCGAGACCGGAGCTTTGCTTGCCTGTGCGGCTTATCTGCTGGAAGAAGAATTCAACGCTGTCAGCCCTTTTATCCTGACCTGCATCGAGGACAATCTGAAGCGCCGGATCCTGCTGCCCTACCTGACCGCACATTTCTGGTGGATGGGACATGACGATGAGCCTATGTGCAACTGGACCGTATGGTGTACACAGAATGTACTGCTGACCACGTTCCTGATGCCCTGGAGTGTGGAAATGTCCTCTCGGTTGTCCTCTCCGGTGCGCACATTCTGCGGAAATGCTCCGTTGTTCCTGCCGGAGAATACGTCTGACACAGTTGTCACATTGCAGGCGATTCTGCATAAGGCCGCTGAAAGCTGTGATTATTTTCTCAAGGATTACGGCAATGACGGCTGTTGCGAGGAGGGTGCCCAATATTATCGCCATGCGGGACTATGTCTATACGGTGCCATGACTGTGCTGAACACGGTTACCGACGGTCATTTCGACACTCTGTTCCGGTGGGATAAGGTGAAAAATATTGCATCCTATATTCTGAACGTGCATGTGAATGATAAATACTATTTTAATTTTGCTGACTGCTCTCCTATAGCCGGCCGTGCCGGAGTACGGGAATATCTCTTTGGCAAGGCCACCGGGCAGGAGGATCTCTGCCTGTTCGCCGCAAAAGATTTCCAGGCGGGACAGGGTCAGCTTGTCACAGATGAAGTGAACGGCGGGAATCTGTTCTATCGTATGCAGACCGTATTTCATTATGAGGAATTGATGAAACAGGACACTTCCGGAACGCTTTCCCACCGGGATGTCTATTATCCCAGCGTAGGGCTGTTCCTCGTGCATTCCGATACTCTGGATCTGGCAGTCAAAGCCGGAGACAATGCCGACAGCCACAACCACAATGATACCGGCAGCATCACCTTATACAAAAATGGACTGCCCATTCTGGCGGATATCGGTGTGGAGACCTACACCCGGAAGACCTTCTCTCCCAGACGTTACGAGATCTGGACCATGCAGTCAGGGTATCACAACCTGCCTACAATCTGCGGTACGGATCAGAAGGACGGTGCGGAATACCGTGCGGAAAAAGTGGTGACGGAGCTGACCGGAGCCGAACCTTCTATTTCCATGGAACTGGCTGCCGCCTATCCTGCCGCACAGGCTATTGTGCCGGATCTGACTTATGTCCGCAGGGTGACATTAAAAAAGTCTTCCAACACTGTCGTATTGGAAGACCATACAAATGCACAAGATGTTATTCTTAATTTTATTACTTATGAAAAACCTGTTATTCTTTCTGACGGTAAACTCTCCATCGGAGAAGCATCTGCCTCCTTCGAAGGGGCTGATCTGCTTGCCATAGAAACTTTACCGATCACGGACGCACGCCTGAAAACGGCATGGGATCATGATCTGTACCGGATTCGGCTGAAGGGCAACGATGCTGGCTTCCGGCTGACTATTCAATAAAGCCTAAAATTTCAGGCTTTTCTCACGGAATGTTTATTCTTGTACATTTCATCATCTGCCCGTTTTATGGTTTCTTCCAGAGTTTCTGCTGTCTTGCGAAAGGCTCCGCCGATTGCAAGACGGCAGTAAAACTCTGCTGTTACATCCGATAAATTTCCTTTCTCATCTCCACGCATGGTACTTACCAGTTCCTGTACTTTTTCTTCCGTACAATCTCTGATCAGCATTACAAATTCATCTCCGCCGATACGGAATCCGCTTGCCTGCTCCGTGAGATACCTCCGGATAAATTCCGCTGCTTTCAGGATCACAGCATCACCTTTTTCATGTCCGAAGGTATCATTCATGCGTTTCAAATTGTCAATGTCGAAATAAATTACACCGATGGTACAGTCATTCTGCAGTTCTTTTAACTGTTCTTTGTAGTGTCTCTTGTTGTAGAGCTGCGTCATGCTGTCATGATTGCTGTTCCAATCGGCAATAGCCAGCTGGGAACTGGACGCAATGATATCATGCTCCATTTTCTTCATGGATTCACACAGCCGTTCCAGTTCATCTCCGGTTCTGATGTTCATCCGGCTGATGGGAGATTCCTTACCATCCCGCAAAATGGCAATAGAATAGCTGGAAGCCGCCTTGGACATGGCATTTAACGGTCCCAGCACATTGTGCTGCATAAACCAGATCATAAAGACTCCGAAAAGCACCGTAATCGATGTAACAATGATGGTAATATACCCTAAATAAGTCAATTGCTCCCTTCTGACATTTTCTGTGGAAATTCCTACGATAATATAAGCCACCGGAATATTGTATGAGGAATTCAGCGGAATGTAGTAATCGCTTCTTCCGTTATACTCTAACGGTTCTATTTTCTCACATGCGATCAACTCGTCTTTTATAGCATTCTGTACCTCATCATAGGGGCGTATATCTCCTAAAAATGCTCCGTTTTCTGTCAGATCTGTGTCATACACATAACAGCCTCCACCATCCCTGAAATTGACCACGCTGATCTGCAATACATTTTCACTGGTGTTGCGATAGTCAATCAGTTTATTCCATACCTCGTAATACGCCGTATTTCTCCGTCTGTTGTCCAGATAGCCCGTTACGCTGTCTCCGTCTACCACCAGTCTGCAGGTATTCGCCACAGTCTGCGCCAGAGAATCTGTGTAATTCCGATTGACATTCATATAATTGACGTAGTTTACAAATATGAAGCTCACGTCCATAATGCATACGATGATAACAATAGCCAGAACGATTTTATACTTTAATGATTTTTTCATTCGTAATCCTCGGAAATCAATACTTTCTCTGATCTATATAGTCGGCTGCATTTTCATAGGTATAGATGTTTTCCTCAGTGTTATAGATCTTGTCCACCTCTCTGCCGGCTTCCAGTTCTTCTATGACCGTCTCCACAGTGGATGCCAGCAGCGGATTACACTCCACGGTGGCATGTAATTTCCCCGCCATCATATTTTCAAAGCTTTCGTGCAAAGCGTCAAAGGAGATCATAATGATGTCTCCCTCAGGCCCATAGCTCTTGCCGTTCCGGTCCAGTGCCTTCATGGCACCAAAGATCATGTTATCATTTTCCGAAATGATAACATCAATATCCTTTACCGTTCCTTCGCTGAGCAGATTTTCCATATAGGTCTGGCCTTCTCCCTGAGTGAAATTGGCACATCCCCTGTCTACGATAGTCCAGTTCGGATGTTCCTCCACTCCATGTAAAATACCGTTCGTTCTTCCGATGGCAGCGGTAGCTCCTTCAGTTCCTTCCAGCAGGACAATGTGGATTGTCTCGTTTTCCCGTCCCTGCTCTGTTAAATACTGATCCAGCCACGTTACAGCTTTCCGGCCTTCCTCTTCAAAATCCGAACCAATCCAGGACACGTATTCCGTTTCATCCACAGCGATTTTACGATCCGCTACGATGACCGGTATCCCAGCTTCCTTTGCGGCATGTATGGCATCCTCCCATCCGGTCTCCACGATGGGCTGCAGGATAATATAATCTACTTTCTGCTGGATCAGATCGTACATGGCTTTTACCTGGCGCTCCGAACTGGAATTGCCGTCGATATAGATCAGATCGTAGCCTCTTTCTTTGGTGAACGTATTCAGATAATCATTGGTATTGGCATCTCTCCAGTCAGACTCTTTTCCCGTCTGGATCATCCCCACCCGGATGAGACCGTCATTATACCCCGGTGCCGCACCCCGGATCAGTTGCTGCGTTTTGTCGGCTCGTTCAGTCCCACATCCGATCAACCCCAGACAAAACATCAGCACACAAGTCACGGCAACTATTCTTTTTTTCATGTAACCACCCCTGGTTCTTTATTTATCGTTATTTTTACCGTTATCTTCTCTTTTCCGAATCATGCCTCTTATGTTTTATAGTACCATCTTCCTGTATAGGGTGCAAGCCATCACCGGTGGTTCTCAAAATAATTTTACGCTTTTTTTATATTTTTTAACAAGGTCTACCTATCGGATACTGATCATCAGTACCGTCATGATGATCCTGTTCGTGGGATCCAATCTATATCTGAGCCGGATCAATTCTCAACAGCTGGAAGCTACCATGTATATGAACCAATACCGTCTGGGTTCCAAAACGCTGACCGCTGCCGTACAGCCTTATGCCGTCACCGGAGATAAGACCTATTACAACAATATGAAGGAATTACACGAGGACAAGAATTGTGACATTGCCTGGGAAAGTCTGCAGCAGGACGGTCTAACAGACAATGAATGGGAGGAGATAAATCATATCGCCGAGATTTCCGAGATCTTAGTTCAGATAGGGCAGGGAAATTACCGTGTAGAGCCTACCGAAGAATATGTCGATGGCTTCGTACACTTTTCCAACAGTTTTTATCACCATTTTGTACATTTTTCCAACATTGTAATTTAGTCATGGTTTCTATCATGCCGTTGTGATATGATGGAACAAGACAATATTCGACATTCTTCGACGAAAGAGGTGCCCCTATGACAATAACCTGGTTATGCCTGTTCTGGTTGTTTTTCTTCTATTCCTTTATTGGATGGTGTATTGAGGTATGTGCTGCTGCGGTGCAGCATCGGAAATTCGTTAACCGCGGATTCGTAGCGGGTCCCCTATGCCCGATCTACGGTTTTGGTGCCATATTGTTCGAGATTTTCCTGCCGGAACTAACGGAAGACCCGTTTTTCCTGTTCCTGGGTGGTTTTGTTCTGGCTTCCCTGCTGGAATATTTCACGGGAATGTTTTTCGAGAAAGTCTATAAGAAAAAACTGTGGGATTACTCCCGTTTCCGCTACAACGTAGGTGGCTACATCTGCCTGCCTTTTTCCCTGCTGTGGGGTGCTTTAAGTGTTGTGACGGTAATGTTTGCAGATCCGTTATTATGCGGACTTTTTGACCGCATTCCGCACTTGCTTTCCGTTGTACTTCTGTTGGTGCTGGGCGGGCTGCTCCTGTTGGATGCCGTTGGTTCCGCTTTATCTACTTTAAGCCTACAGGTACAGGCAAAGCACCGGGTGGAGGCCTCTCTGGAAAAGCAGACCGCCCGCCTGGATCAGATTACAGAAGGGCTGGGCCAGACTTCCCGTTTTCTGGAAAATGCCCTGACAAGACATATACAGAAGCGACTGCAGAAATCATATCCTTCTATCAGCCTGGATGCTCTGGTAAAGGCCAGAGCCGAACATAAGAAGTCCACCATTTTTGCTGAGGGCTGCTGCTTTTATAAATTGTTTTCCCTCTTTTTCATCGGTGCTTTTTTAGGCGACATTACAGAGACGATCTTCTGCCGTGTCACCGCCGGTGTATGGATGAGCCGCAGCAGTGTCATCTACGGGCCTTTCAGTATTGTCTGGGGTTTGGGCTGTGCCTTCCTTACCCTGCTGCTCTACCGTTACCGCAACAAGAGCGACAGTACTATTTTTCTGGCAGGTACCCTGCTGGGCGGTGCTTACGAATATATCTGCAGTGTCTTCACGGAAATGGTCTTCGGCACGATTTTCTGGGACTACAGCGGATTTGCCTTTAACTTAGGCGGCCGTATCAACCTCTTGTACTGCTTCTTTTGGGGAATTGCCGCTGTGGTATGGCTGAAACTGATCTATCCGAAGCTTTCCGGCTGTATTGAAAAGATTCCGAAAAGAACCGGCACAATTGTCTGCAATATTTTGATTGTATTTATGATTGTGAACATGTTGATCTCCGCACTGGCGCTGGCCAGATATACGGAGCGCAACGGTGCTTCCTATTCCGTGGAAACAACAGAGCTTAACGGACTGGAACAATTTTTAGATACGCATTATCCGGATGCACGGATGGAACGCATCTATCCCAATGCAAAAATGGTGAATTAAATGATTTTGTAAAGATAGGAGATCACCAGACTTATGCAGATCGATGACTTGACAGCAGGGTTATCCCTTAGCTTTTTGATCAATCTTAATACCGAGCAGCTTCAATTTGAATCCAAAATTCTGGAGGTATATCCTCGCAGGCACACTTTGCTGGCGCAGGGTGTGTTTACTGATGATAAAATTATCTCTTTCCGTGGAAAAGGACTCGTCGTAGATCTCATTGTCACACTTCCGGAGGATAAACCGCAGCTGTTCAAAAACGTTACTACCAATGTAGTTAAGCTTTCCGATGGAACACTGTGCTATACTGTCTCCTCCATCGCCGGAAGCAAAACCTATAACCGCCGGCAAAGCTACCGTTGCTATGTCGGCATCGAAACTGCTGTCCAATGCGGCCTAAACCGTGCCGCCCACGATGCCATCATCAAGGACATCAGCTACAACGGCTTTTCCGTGGTCAGCAAAGAAGATTTAAAACTGGAGGTCAATCAGACCGTCCATGCCGTCTTGAATGATCATATGGATGAAACCGCCGAAAACTTCAACTTCCATCTCTATGGACTGGTTGCACGGATACAGGAACTGGAAAACGGGCTGTTTCTCTACGGCTGCCGTCTCAGCAATCCGGTTCCGGGACTGGAACAATATATTATAAAAAAAGAACGAGCTGTCTTACGGAAAAGACAGTCATCCTGAGATTCTACGCAACTATTTCGTATAACGCAAAAACCGCTGCCCCTTACGGGGCAACGGTTTTTGTATTCAAAGGATTATCCCTCAATAGCGATGTATTTATTGGTCTCTACCGCAGGCTTTGCTTCCTTCTTAGGAACATTCAGAGTCAGGATACCATGTTTGAACTCGCCCTTGATATCCTCCTGAGTCAGGTTGTCACCAACATAGAAGCTACGCTGGCAAGCTCCGGCATAACGCTCCTTGCGGATGTATTTACCGGTCTTCTTCTCCTGCTCATCCTCATCCAGACCTTTGGCAGCCTCAATGGTCAGATAACCATCCTCCAGAGAAACCTTGATCTCATCTTTCTTGAAGCCGGGCAGATCAACGATCAACTCATAGTTGTCATCGGTCTCCTTGATATCGGTCTTCATTACATCTGTCTCTTATACACATCTCCGAGCCCACGAGACCGTACTAGATCT
>ENA-OZBR01001064-OZBR01001064.1-human-gut-metagenome-genome-assembly--contig:-NODE-1064-length-10968-cov-4.888573_pt1 | contig 10968 bp, 7 predicted proteins | sample MGYA00243981_ERZ653524 | MGnify/ENA primary metagenome ERZ653524 (study PRJEB26926, sample SAMN06165084) | human gut metagenome | biome: ENVO:00009003; feature: ENVO:2100002; material: ENVO:00002003...
CTTATATAAAAATATAATCGTTCCTCCGATTAAACACACCGAACACAAATCACCTATGCGGTTTTAACTTTGACCGAACGCTTATAAATGAAGAACGCACAAACAGCTGTGATAAGCTCGGCAATCCAAAAGGCATGCCAAACACCGGTTGCGCCGAAAACACGGCTCAGCAAAAATGCCGCCGGAACAATAACAATCATATAGCGCATAAGCGAAATGATGAGTGACGGAACGCCCTTGTTAAGCCCCTCGAGCGCACCCGACGATGTGACGGAAACTGCCGAAACAACAAAGCCGCCGCTTATGATTCGCAGCGCCGTTGCACCGCAGGCGATTGTATCGGCGTTCGTTGTGAACAAGCCGATGAGCCTGTCGGGAATCGCAAGACAAATAACTGTGCCGACAAGCATAATCACCGCGCTGAGCGAAAGCACAACGGTGTATATTTTTTTAACGCGCTTATATTCCCTTGCGCCGTAATTGTAGCCGATGAGCGGTCTCATTCCCTGCACAAGTCCGTTTGCGGTGAGATAAAGAAATGTTTGAAGCTTGTAATAAACGCCGAGAACAAACACATAAGTTTGCGAAAACGCCGCAAAAATCGCATTGAGCGAGGAAATAAGAATTGACGGAAGCGCAAGATTGAGAATTGCCGGAACACCGATTGCGTAAAGCTTGCCTATCATGCTTTTATCGGGCTTAAAATATTTTTTTCTGATTTTAACGCTGATGGGTCTTGTAAAATAAACAACAAGATAAATCGCAAGGGTGACGGTTTGACCGATTCCCGTTGCAAGCGCCGCACCCTCAATATTCATTTTTGGAAACGGACCGATGCCGAAAATAAGCAACGGGTCGAGAATGATATTAACTATACAGCCTGCCATAAGCGCAATCATCGTGACTTTCATATTGCCAACGGATTGGAACACCTTTTCAAACACGAGTCCAAGATTAATTATAATCGAAAATCCGAAAACGATTGTCGAATAGCGAACGCCGAGGTCGATAATCTGCGCATTGTCGGTATATCTTGCCATAAACCAAGGCATAATCGCAATACAAGCAACGGTGAACAAAATGCCGTGAACAACGCTAAGCAAAATGCCCTGAGTTGCCGCCTTATCCGCCTTGTCCCTATACCCTGCGCCGAGATGAACGGCGATAACGGCATTGATACCGACGCCGAAACCGATTGCAACGGCATTAACAAAGTTTTGAACAGGATAAACAAGCGAAAGCGCGGTCATTGCGTCCTCGCTGATTTTTGCGACAAAATAGCTGTCGATAATATTATAAAGCGCGTTGACAAGCATTGAAATCACCATCGGAAGCGACATTGACAAAACAAGCCCGAGCACCGGTTTTTCTTTCATAAAGCTTTCGTCTCTCATAATTCACCATAACCTTTCAAACAATAAACTGTAACAACAAAAAAATCACACGGCAGAAAGACTCTGTCGTGTGGCGAAAAGATGATAATATCCGGAAAAATCCACTGCAATGTTTTCGTTATTTATTGCTTTATTATATCAACATATTTTCATTTGTCAAGACTGCCGTGTTTTATGTGTTAATATTACACGCTTATCTGTGTGATTATATAATCATCTGCACCGCGCAAATATGCGGCATAATCAACGCGAACAAGCTTGCATTCGCTTTTGCCGTCATCGAAATCACGAATAAAAGTTACCATATTCTCATATTCAGGATGTCTGAATGCCATGTAACCAAAACTTCCGACATAACTTATTTCAAGTTCTTTGTCGGATTGTCCAACGTAAATAGCGAATTTTCCATTAACGTTGGTTACAGTTCCCCGCTTTGTTCCTTTAATAAGGACATTTGCTCCGATGATCAGCTCTTGGTCACTTTTCCCTTTTACGATGCCGGACACTTTTCTATCTTGTGCAAACAGGCTCATGGAACAGGCGGTGATTCCAATTAGTAATAGAAGGATTTTGTTTTTCATACAGTAAATTTGAATTAAACGATTTAAGTGCTTTATATCTTTTACGTAAGCTCACAACAAAAGTAAAGGATTTAGTGCTCTTTAGTTAGTGGAAATACGCAAATCAATCCTCATTTTACGCTAAAGATATTCTGGGAATTCCTCATTTCTTGCAAAATAGTAGAACCTGGCACTAATAACTCCATGGCCCAAAGAGCACTTAATGCTGCATATTTGGAGACAGCCAAAGACTCTCCGTGTACGGCCTTAGGATAAGCTTCTGATAAACGTTTCATGGAACTGAATGAACTTTCGGAACCGAATGCCCAGATATATTTCAATAAAACAGCCCGTAATTCCGGTGAATCTTGGATGTATTCTCTATAGTATATTAGTGGTAAGGCATTTAAAGTACAACGTCCTCCTCGTAAGTACATCTCATTCTCACGTCCTTTTAATAAAGGCGGGAGGAAAGTCCGCCTCAGGTTGTCATCTATAATTTTATTCAGGTTATCATCGTGTAGTGCAAGGCGTACCCAGAACAAGGCTTCTGCTTGGTAGTAGCCCGAGGCAGGGTATGTTGCTTTGACATAATAATTGGCATTGCGTTTTGCAATTGCTTGGTATTGCATTTGAGTAGAGTCTTTCTGTAAGATTCCCATGCAGAGTTGAAAAGCTAGAATATCTGCTCCTACCCAGGATGGTCCTGTTTGTATTTTCTTTTTCCCATATTCGCCCAATCCGTACATTCCTTCGTTAGCATGCCCTTTTGCAAACTCCTGGGGGTGACTTTCTCTCAATGAAGCAGAACGTATACTGTCTATATAAAAAGTTTCCGCCCAATTAAAGAAGCGTGAACACAACCTCTGATATCTTCCTTTTCGTACAGGATCTGTTATGTAGCGTAAGGATTGTGCGATAGCAAGGGCTATTTGTCCACCATCTGCAACATTATATCCGCCTGAATGTTCCAAATATCCCATGGGGAGTTTGCCGTCTTCGGATTGTCTGTCAGCTAACATGTCATAAAACCGAAAGACGCAATTTTCTATTTCTTCAGAAGTTACGATTGGTAAAGTATTATTGCTTTGTGCGCCACAATGTTTCTCTTTTTGTAAGAAATGCAGATAGGCAGACATGGCTCTTACTCCGTAAGCATCTCCGAAATAATGATGACTGATACGCCCGTCCGGGTAAAATTGTTGGTTGCGTATCAGATGTTTGAACGCATAAAGCATTGCTTTTTCTACGTCAACCGAATCACAGAAAGTATCTGTTATTCCTCCCTCATCAGTTGTTAGCGTTATTTGCCAATTGAAATGCTGAAAAGGAAAATCTTCCGGTATTTCAGGAAGAACGATGTCGTATTCTTTGGTTCTCAGGGGAGTAATTATGATATTACTCTCTTTGCATAATAATTTTCCGGCAATCTCAATATGTAGTGTACCGGTCATTGTTTGGTGTAAGGGGTTCTTGATGGTAACACGTAATTGTGGAAATGTACCTTGGGTTGTTGTACAGGTATTTAGTTTGGTTGCGATGATTCTAGGTTTCTTCAGGAGATAGTTTGCCATGTTGGAAAGGGCCTTCCGGCTTTCTTGGTTCTTGAGGACTGTTGCTGGCGGAAGATTGAATGTTGCCACCGCCGAACCTTTATATTCTCCTCCGGCATATAACTCAAGATTAGCAATCGGTTGCTCAGCTTTGGGAGAGGAAAAATGGGAATGAATTGGAATAATACGACTTTCGCGTTTCTTTTTTGTATCATATTTGGAACTGACGTCAGTTCCCATCTTACTGCCGGGATAAGGTTGAAAATTATTTCGTTCTCCCCAAAATGGATCGAATAGCCAGGTAGGGAAACAAATGTTATTTTCTTTAAACGGAATTTCCATGGGTTTCAAGGCGGAGGTAGGAGCATAAATATCTTTTTTGTTTTTGGCTAAGGATAAGCTGCTGACTGCCCAATGCATTTCTTTCTCGCGCCATACAGTTAATAAATTCACACCGAGGGATATTGTTCTGATATTTTCAGGCCGCAATAATCTATAAGCCTCATTGGGGTTGTTATAATCTTCAGGTACAAAATCTGCGAATGAAATAGTATATTTATCCCATGTATTGGTTAGTTTGATAAAGTTGTACCATCTTTTTTCTGCATTGTCAACTATTTCTATCGCTAGTAAATCCATATATGGAGAACCTTTCGCATTGAATGTTAAAAGTGAGAGTTCCGGCTTGGCTTTATCTTGAACGGGTATCTTTATCATTGTACTATGCATGGCTTTTCTTGTCGTAGATAATTCTAAAGCTTCTTTTCCATTAGGTAATGTGATGATGTTGATGATTGCTTTCTCCAAAGAACCGGCCTTAAAATCCTTCTTTTCACGACTTATTTGATAAGAAGATCGATCGGAGAACTTAATTAAAGGGACTTCATCGGTAGCTTGTGGGGTATAATCGAATCCTTTGTCGCCAACTAAGATAATATTGCCGCCGTTTGATAAATAGCGATTAATGGCTATTCGGCTTTCAGGTGGGAGTGGAGTTTCTCCGGATAATAACAGCAAAGCCCCCTTATCTATGGAAAGTGTATTTAGTTCGGCTCTTGTCAGAAATGAAGGCTCAATGTTATTAGCGGCTAATTCATTTTTAAAGGTAAGAGTATTGAACTTGTTACCATATATTGCAATCTTTTCTTTATTGTATATGTATTGGAGTACTTTTTGTGCATATCGTTCTCCTAATGTAATACAGCTTTCTCTGCTGAAGTGGGAATCGGAAAGATCTCCTCTGGATACAAGTTCATCAGCCTTGACGTAATCTGTGTATGGTATATGTTTATTGATCTGACGAATCATATTGTTGAAGTTTTGTGAACGGGAATGTTGAGTCTTGGAATCTATTCTCCAGTGCCCGAGTTCTCCTGCAATGAACCAAAGATTAGGCTCGTTGAGATCTTTTCGGAAATTAGTAATCATTTCTCGAAGTCTGCATGGATATTTGGAAGGATTACTCCAGTCTTCATCAGGAGAGATTGACCTGTCGTCTCCTTCTCCCTGATGCCATAATATTGCCTTTATTCTTCCCCATTTTTGTGCTTCTTTCGCACGCTCGATAGCAGCCTCATAAAGTCCGATGCCGCTACCTTTTGTCCATTCGGATATAGATGTCCCCCCTCTTCCGTTCACGATCATGCCGATTTTGGAATGAATGTGCCGACTTAGATAATGAGCAAATCCATACGAAGGGCTTATTTGTTGTACGCTGATATCATTACGTACAGAAGAATATTTGTTGAAAGGGTTTGATGCAATTTCCCATTTGAGTGCGGGAGTGAGCAGGAAGGTATTGTCCACAGGTTTTAAATCACCTTTTGATTCATCCATATATCCTCTTCCACACATATTGGATTGTCCTATACAGATGAAAATATCCAGTGGCGGGAGGATTTCATAGATTATTCTATAAGTGTTGCTGTTTTTTCTATCTCCGCTTATTATTTGTATATAGCTTGTTCTTTCTTCCTTTTTGCCGGTCAAGGATTGAGGAGGAGTAATTTTAACTTGTTGATTAGGATTTTCTTTTGTAATGGAAATTAGAGGCGTTTGTTGCTTGTAATTATAAGGTAAGTAGTAACGGTATTCTTTTTTCCCCGGTTTGAAAAATTCTATTTTTTCTCCGTCTATTGAAATCTGTTTTATTGTAGTTGTTGAAGTAATAGGGGCTTTTATGAAATGAATACTGTAATTTAAGCTTTCTCCCTTATTTTTTACGGAAATAATCGTTGTCTGTTCTCTATCGTTTGGTGATTGTTGATTGGAACTTTCTATATTTACTTTTGCGCTTTTTACGAACGGGCAGGCTTCTACGGAAGGTATTGCTTTCGCATCTGCTTTCAATTTTACTGTATAATTCAATTGATAAGGAGAGAAGTTTTCAATCGTAGAACCATTAATGTTTATATCGGATAATAAAATGTGATCTTTGTTTAGTTGAGTGATTTCAAGATAAGGTCTATATGTCTTGTTGTTTTCTTTCGATTTGAAAACAACAATATCACCTTTTCCCGATTCATCTTTTATATTAGTGCTGTCACAGATCTCCAATGTGATAAGATTGCCTTTGAGATGACTGTCTCTTTGGAGTTTTCCGGTTAAATCCCAAGTTATCCATTTCCCGTCAGCCGGCACTTCTCTTGTATTTGTAATAAATTTGTTTTTCCCCGTTTCCTTATGTGTGTTGTAACAAAGGTCGTCTTCTGCCCATGAAGTACTATTCGTTAAAGAAACGTTCAAGATATGTTCTCGTTTACTATGACTTTTTCCGTATATATGCAATTTGATACTTTGTATCCATTCCGGATTTGCAGACATTTTGCTTAGGTCGAATTTGAGATAAGTCGTGTATTGATATACTTTTGCCTTATTATAATAACTTTTCAGTTGTAAGGGATCATCTAATCCCTGCACACGGTCATACTTCGCTTTATTGTTTCCACCATGTATGTAAGTATCATCGGTTGGATAGATACGTATTGTTTTTTGAGCTGATAATAGTTGGAATATAAAAAATAATAGTCCGGTTGCTAGAAAGATTCGTTTCATAATATCAAGATATTTGATGTTTACTTGGCAAAAGTGCGGAATTACTGGAATATTATTCAATCTAAATCCGAAAACTAATCTTCAGAAAACGAAAGGTTATCTCTGGCTAGTCTTCTTTTGGCGATATTCAAGTGGTGGGCATCCTTTGTATTTTTTAAAGACACGTGAGATATTATTGTAATCCTTAAAGCCGACTTCTATGGCTAAATCGGCTAATGGTCGGTCGGTTGTGAGTAGTAAGTCTGCAAGATGATTACACCGGCAATTCAGAATATACTGGTATATGGAAGTGTTCAGTGCATTTTTGAATTTCACTTCAAAGTTTCTGCGGGATAATGGAATATTTGCAAGCAGAGATTCTATGGTCAGGTCGGAACTGTAATGGGTTTCTATGTACTTCACAACCTCCAGTATGTAGGGATCTTTGATATTGTGCTTTTCCGTAGATTGTCGCAATTCGATACGGATAGGGTTGATAACAATATTGAAAGTACCCTCATGTTCTTTCTTTATTTGTCGGTGGACCAGTCTGCCGATAGAATATCCTCCCTTTTCTACTTCGAGCTCTATGGATGAAATGGGAGGGTCGGAAATGTTACACATCAGTTCGTCGTTGTCCACACCTAATAAGGCAATATCCTCCGGAATCGGTATATTCGTCATTTTGCAAGTTTCGGAAATGAACAAGGCATGTGCATCATCACAACAGAATAAGGCAACAGGCTTGGGAAGTTCCTGTAACCACCGGCTGACTTCCATTCGTATTTCATCTTCTTGTTTATCCGATTCGAAACTGAAAAATTCGCCTCCGATACGTTTTACTTCCTGCCGATACCCTTCGCAACGTTCGTCAGACCAAACCACCCCTTTAACACCGAAATAAGCAAAATTGCGAAACATTCTTTTGGCAAAAAACTGGGCTGCCATTCTTCCCGTTCCTTTATAGTCGCCTGTCAAATTAGAGTAAGTGACGCTCCGGTGATGATAGTTTTGTAGTACTACCGGAATATTCAGCTCCTTCTGCAAATCGATCGTATCATTATTCCACTGACCGATAATGGCGTCGGCTTTCCATTCTTTCGCCCATTTCAAAATGCCTTGTTCACCATGCATTGCGCTATAATAAGAAGGTAGCCGGTAAAAGAGCCAGGGGCCGTTTTCTTTGGAGTATTGGACAAGTCCCCGTAGCAGTTTCCTGTCAAATTCGCTTGAATAGTCTATCAATAGAAGAATCTTAATCATAGTTCTATGTTTTTCTTTAGTATAATGTAGTGATGCACAAATATAGAAGAATTCCTTTGTTTTCCTATAATAAAGACTTAATTTTGTTGCAGCCAACACTTATCTGACACCCGGGTGTTGGTATGTCTGAGACCCGGGTCTCAATGGTGTTGACACCCGGGTGTCAAATAGAACGCGAGTATAAACGAAAAAAGAAAGGAGTATAGACGATGGCAGTGCCTTATGTAGTGAGAAAAAAAGCCGATTTAACATCGGGAGAAAGAAAAGAATTATGGTATGGTGTACCCAAAAAACTGATAGATCCGATTCGGAATAGAGAATTTGCCGAGTACATGGAAAAACGGAGTGGATTCCATCGTGGGCAGATAGATGGTATATTGACGGAAATGGTTGATGCTATTCGTAGTTTATTGTCTATCGGACAGCCGGTTACTATCGAAGGACTTGGCACATTCCATACGTCACTGACCAGTCCGGGATTTGAACGCCCCGAACAGGTAACTCCGGGAAAGGTGTCCGTTTCACGTGTCTATTTCGTGGCTTGTCCTGAATTTAGCCGGGAAGTGAAAAAAATGAAATGTATGCGTATTCCTTTTAATCTGTATATGCCCGAAGAGATGCTTACCAAAGAAATGAAGAAAGCGGACCGGGAGCAGGAGCGGGAAGAATATGACCGTATGGTGGCACCGGAAATCGATGAAGAAGTTCAGGAATAAGATAAATTAATACTCGAGAGCAGGTTGGAGGTTTCTATAGCAGAAAAAAATAGTAAAGTTAGGGAAACCGATAAATTTATTGTTTATTTGTAATCAAATAAAATTTGGACTAAAAATATGATACTTACTGATGAAATGTTTGAGGCTGCGTTTCGTTTTCGCAGCATTTGTTTATGGGAAAAACTAACTGACAGTGATGTGTTCGCTTTTCGCTTGTCGGATGGTGAGACGGGTTATTGTAGCGTAATGGGCAATGCAGGTGAGCATTTCTCCCTTGGATTCTATTAGAGGCAAGAAAGGTTTTTCAACCTATTTGAAGACTTTGAAAATGGGCAGCCAGCAAACTTTTGGCTGCGAGACGTTTGAAGCTGTGATGACTTTTGACTGCATTAATTGTGACTTTGTGGCAGCTTCTGCTTTGGATGATGCGACGAAGAAAATAATTCGCAGATATACCACTGACGCTGGTCTGAAGATTTGTCGTTCCAAAGGATGGCCGGATTTTACTCGGTTTCAACCGTACAAGGTGCAATATGGCATTACATGTGAGAAAGATGCTCGCGACATTACTGAAGCACTTCGTGCAGCAATTGCTGTGGATGAGCAGTTGGCAATGCATAAATTTGAAACCCTTGGGTTCGACATCAAAGGGGCTTATCCCACGATGAAAGGGGGAAAACTTGTTCCTTACCTTATTCCTGCCGCTGACGGAACATACGAATGGAGTACCGTTAAGTTGCCTGCTTTTGTGCAGGACAGGTATGCTGTGGTGAAGTTCGAAAATGATATACTCACAAGTATGGTGAAGTCTCTTCCCGCATCTGGCGTTTTGCAACTGCGGATTGTTCATGCACCTGCTCCTGTAGAGAGCAAAGTGGATGAGGTTCCTTATTTTCCGGCTATATTGCTTTGTATAGATGCGAATTCTGAATATCTGTTCCCTGTTTTTTTGTGGAGATGATTTCGAGAAAAGTCCTGTGTTAATGCTTATGGAACTTGCTGAAATTTTTCGTCGGAATGCCGGTAAACCTCAAAGAATACAAGTGGAAGATGCTAAAACCGAAGCACTTTTGGAAGATTTCTGTCGCCAATGCGACATTGTTCTTGCCCGCGAACAAAATCTGCCACTACTTAATGAGGCTTGGGCTTCTCTTTTGGACAGTTTTATGAACTATTAGAAATATCGGATGTAGGGATAACACAAATACAGAAGAATTCCTTTTGTGGAAGAGCCGGAAATCGACGAATAGTTGAATAAAAAACAATATTGTCTTGTTAATTGAACAGAATTAGATTATATTTGTTCAGTGGTTAGAACAATATCTTGAAATATGATTAGAAGAGAAATACTAAAAGAAGTTCTATTAGATAATAGAAATGAGGTGGTCAAACATCAAGTTATACCTCGTAGCTTTCAGTTTGAAGAGTTTGGAAATTATGTATTTGTAGGTATCCGGCGAGCAGGAAAATCATTTTTACTTTATCAACGGATACAGGAACTTTTGCATAGTGGGCATACTTGGAATGAAATGCTATATGTGAACTTTGAAGATGAACGTTTGATTGGAATGACGGCGGCAGATTTAAATCTCATACTGGAAGTACATGCCGAGATGTCAACAGACAGGCCGATGCTTTTCTTGGATGAAATTCAGAATATTGATGGTTGGGACAAGTTTGTTCGGCGATTGGCTGATAATAAATATAGGGCTTATGTGACAGGAAGCAATGCTAAAATGCTTAGTCAGGATGTAGCTACCACTTTGGGGGGACGATACATTACAGTACATGTATACCCTTATGATTTTAAAGAGTTTCTTTATGCTAATGGGGTTGAAGTTACAGAGAATTCTTTGTTTGCAACAGAGAGCCGGGCAGAAATAAAGCGTATATTCAATGATTATTTTCGTTCCGGTGGTTTTCCGGAAGGGGCATCGCTTGCCGCAAAACGGGATTATCTGACAAGTGTTTACCAAAAGATATATTTAGGAGATATTGCTGCAAGACATTCCATCGAAAATACTTTTGCTTTACGCATCCTTTTCCGCAAATTGGCCGAAAGTATAAAGCAACCGGTTTCGTTTACTCGTATAACTAATATTGTTGCTTCAACCGGAGTGAAAATATCGAAGAATACTGTCATTAACTACATGGAATATGCCAAAGATGCTTGCTTGCTGATTCCTATACAAAATATTGCGGATAAATTGGTGGAGCGTGAAACTAATCCGAAATATTATTTTGCGGATAATGGCATTCTCAATTTGCTTCTTTTGGATGCTGATACCTCGTTGCTTGAGAATTTGGTTGCTGTGACACTATTGCGGCGTTATGGGACGGACGATGCTGTATTCTTTTATAATAGAAATGTAGAGGTTGATTTTTATTTGCCTGATACAGGAGCTGTCTCTTATACACATCTCCGAGCCCACGAGACCGTACTAGATCT
>ENA-OZBR01001070-OZBR01001070.1-human-gut-metagenome-genome-assembly--contig:-NODE-1070-length-10941-cov-5.512034_pt1 | contig 10941 bp, 7 predicted proteins | sample MGYA00243981_ERZ653524 | MGnify/ENA primary metagenome ERZ653524 (study PRJEB26926, sample SAMN06165084) | human gut metagenome | biome: ENVO:00009003; feature: ENVO:2100002; material: ENVO:00002003...
CACGACGACGGCCACCGCGATCCTCGTCCTCGCGGCGGCGGCGATGTGCCTCGCCCTGGAACTGCTTGGCACGACGCTCGGCACGGTTGCCACGCGGGGCCTGCTCGACAGCACCGCCGCGCTCCTCGGCAGCCACCTCGCGGGCCACGCTCTCAACAGCCTCGTCCACGCGAGCCTGAACGCCTTCGCGCACGCGGGTCTTGCCGCCGCGCTTGGGACGGCTCGGACGCTCGCCATCGCCGCGACGCTCGTCGCGACCGCGGTTGGAACGACCGGCCACATCGCCGTAGTCATCGCCGTTGCGTTTGCCGTCGCGACGCGCCTGCTCAAGCTTCTTCTTGCTCTTGGACTTGCCGCGCTTGGTCTTCTTCTTCACCTTAAAGGCCGCAGGATCGCGCTCGGGGTCAACCGCGGGCGGATTGGGGCCCACATGCAGGTCGCCGGCCTCGTAGATGTCGGCGGTCTTGTCCATGAGCTTCTCGATCTCGTAGAACTCATCGACATCCTGCTCGGTCACAAACGTGATGGCCCAGCCCAGCTCGCCGGCACGACCCGTACGGCCAATACGGTGGATGTAGTCGGTCGGCTCGGCCGGCACGTCAAAGTTCACGACGTAGCGCACGTCGCTGATGTCGATGCCGCGGGCGAGCACGTCGGTCGCCACCAACACGTCGACGGTGCCGTCGCGGAAGGCCGAAAGGGCACGCTCGCGCTGGGCCTGGCTGCGGTTGCCGTGAATCGCGGCGGCCTTGATGCCCTTGCGCTCCAGACGACGGCAGCAGCTGTCGGCGCGGTGCTTGGTACGCATAAAGACGATGGTGCGCTCCGGGCCCTCCTTTTTGAGGAACTCGGGCAACAGGTTATTCTTGGCCTCGATGGACACCGGGAACACAAACTGGTCGACGGTGTCGGCGGTCGACGTGGCAGGTGCGATCTCCACGCGGGCCGGGTCGCTCACCAGGTCGGTGATCTCGCCCACGGCCTCCTCGTCGAGGGTCGCCGAGAACAGCAGCGTCTGACGCTCGGCCGGCGTCTCGCGCACAATGCGCCGGACGGCGGGCAAAAAGCCCATGTCGAGCATACGGTCGGCCTCGTCGAGCACCAGGACCTTAACCTCGTCCAGGTGGCAGGCGCCCTGCTCGATCAGATCGACCAGACGGCCCGGCGTTGCGACCAGGATGTCGCAGCCGTACTTAAGTGCCGCGGTCTGCGGCTTGTAGCTCACGCCGCCCACGACGGTCACGGCAACATGGCCGGTGACGTCGGCGATTTTGCTTGCGACCTCGTCGATTTGCTGTGCGAGCTCGCGCGTGGGGGTGATGACGAGCATCACGGGGCCGCGACCGTTGCCCTCGGGCTTTTTAGCACCGCGACGACGGTTGCGGCCGCCGCGCTCGCGCACGGGTTTGGGAGGAGCGATGTGCTCCAGATTGTTCATGGTCGGCAGCAAAAAGGCGGCCGTCTTGCCGGTGCCGGTCTGAGCGGCGGCAAGCAGGTCGCGGCCCTCGAGCACCACGGGGATGGAGCCGGCCTGCACGGGCGTCGGCGCCGTGTAGCCCAGGTTCTCGATAGCACGAAGCATCTCGTCGGAGAGGCCCAGCTCGTCAAAGGCGGGCAGGCTCTCGGTAGCGGACTCGACGGCCTGGGCAGCATTGGCCTCATCGGCGGCATCGAAGGCAGCCTGGGTCATGGCCTCGCGGGTCTCGTCCAGAATCTCGGCGTCCGTGACGTCGGATACAGAATTACGCATATGTCGTTGTTCCTTATCTGCACGCGTTATGGGCACGGCATGCGGCCGCGCGGGCGTGCTTGGTAGTGCGCTAATACATACAAAAACGGGTGCGCACAGAGAGGACGTTGCTCAGCACGCTGGCGATCGCTTTGGCAGCCCTATCACGCGCCGTCCAGACGCAGCAGCTCTAAGCGATGGAGCAGATTCGCCGCCGGTTAGTATACCCGTGCTTCGCATGCCCCCACGTAAACCACAGATGACGAGGCGGACGGGGCGGGCCTGGCTGATTGTCTCAATCTGTAACATCTACAGGGCAAAACTAGGTCTTACTGTTACAGATCGAGACATTCAGTCGGCCTCCTTGGCTAACATCTCAATCTGTAACATCTGCAGGCCGAATCTTTGTCTACGTGTTACAGATCGAGACAAACGGTCGACACGGCTCACGAACGTCTCGATCTGTAACAGTTACCGAGTAAATCGACCCGTAACTGTTACAGATCGAGACAAACCAATCCGTCTGAAGACAACATCTCAATCTGTAACAGTTACGGAGCAAAACCGGCCCCAGATGTTACAGATTGAGACAGTTGAGTTGTTGGCCGAGGAACAATCTCGATCTGTAACAACTAGACTCCGTATCCCCTGTCAGATGTTACAGATTGAGACAAACGTGCCGAGTACCAGACCCGACAGGCAACAAAAAGGGCCGGACGCCCAATCCTTACAACTGGAACGTCCGACCCCGTCAAACACCACTAGGGAAGCTGAACCAACGCCCCGCAGCCCCTACTCTGCGTCCGGGTCCTTAAAGTTCTTGGAATCCAAGACCATGCAGGTGTAGGTGATGTCGTGCTCATCATCGGGAATGGGTTCAAACCCGTTCTTACCAAAGAAATCAACGAGCAGATGCGCGAGCCTAATCGGATCCGCATCGGCGTCGTCAAAGAGATATCCGCTCAGATCCAGGAATGTAGGCTGCTGTTCGCCCTCGCTCTCCCAGTAGGACAACCCGAGCATACGGCGCTGTCCAAACATTCCGTTGTGCAACATCGGAAGCTGCGTCAATACCACCGTTAACGGCGACGACGTCTCAGGGCAACGCATGCTATGACAATCGCCAGCAACACCAAGCCCTGGAAATTGATGCGGCTAATAGCGAAGCCCGAAGGAACGATAATACTGTCGTAAAACATGTCGAGCAGGCCGATAAACACCAGAAACGCGATGAAGATCCAGAACACGCGACTCCTTAAAATGAGAGTAAACATGTCGAGCACCGAACCGCCCGAGGAAGAAGAGCCCTGATAGCCAATCAAATCAAACGGCTCATCCTTCTCTACCTCGTCGGCATCGCTCGAAGCGCCTGAAGACTCGGACTCCAAATCGCGACGATTCGTCCAATACCCGGGCACATGGTCGCGCTCACCAAGGTACTCACCGTTTTTGACCACCGGTTCAAACAACATGGCACTCGAAAACTGCTCGAGCTCCTCGCGAATCAACTGGTCAGCACGAGCGTCATGGGGCTCCTCGAGCTCGCACTCAAGCTCGTACCTTGGCGTATATGCCCTATAATGTCTCAATAGTTATGCAAAGCGTTGCGCAACATTTTTCGAGTCGGTACGCTTTGAGCGTAGCCATTTCCTAACATGTTTGCAGTTCGTCATTAAAGTTATCTGGGGAGGCAGCCATGGCGGCGGAAACACCGTGCTCGGTCCTCTACAACGACATCCGCTCGTTCGGCGGCCTTAAGCATCTCGAGATTGCGCGAATGCTCATTAACGGCAATTCGTATGCAGGCAGCACCCTGCTCGACAAATGCTCTACCAACCGCTCGTACCTCACTCGCTACATCGTCCACCGCGAGCCCGATCAGTGTACGCCAGGTATCTACAATGACCTTACCGTCTCCACGCTTAACCTTGCCGCCGCCATCGGCAACAAGCTCGGCGGAGGCGATTGCGCCTATCAGGAAATATCCAAGCATTACAGCGGCCCGGCGGCCCAAGGCATGATGTCGATTCTCGCCGATTATGACCTCGACGACCGCCTCTACGCCAATGCCCTGGGGCGTATCAGCAGCTCCGACGACCACAGCCCCCGCGAAAAGAGCACGCTCTTCTTGATGCTCTTTGTAGCAACGGGCGCACTTGCCGATCCCGTTCAAGGCGTGGCCACCGTCGAGCGCTTTTGCGACAGCAAGACAGGCGGGCACTTTGGAACCACCGAGACAACCGTCGGCCGTGGCTTTGTGAGCGGCCACGAGCTGCCGCGCGCCGTCGCCCCCAATCTCGGCCTCCTCAGAACGCACGCCGGCAATAGCGTTGACATGCAGATTCATCCGCTCACGCGCGACCCGCACGGAACCGTGATTGGCTCTTTGCCCAAAACTTCGCCCTGCATCACCGACGTGGGCGTAGATGCATCGCGCGAACATCTACGCATTTGGCTCGAAGATGGGCACTGGTACGCTCAGGGGCTCGAATCGACTAATGGCACGGTACTTGAGTCGGGCGCAGGCGACGGCGATATCGTGATTGAGCCGCCGCGTAACCAACGCGAGCCCGGCAAGGTCTATCCCCCGGTGGAAATCGAAAACAGCGACAGACTTCACTTGGGTCTCTATACAACGTTTCTCGTTATTGTGGACTAGCGCGGGCGATGATCGAAAGACGGTCACCGCCCGTCTTTCGTCTACTACCTTCTACGTCGTAAACGACAATACTCAGCGGTATACGTGAACAGCGCGGCTATTATGGTACTTTACCGATAGCCGCACTGCTCACGTACACGTGCGGCAACCCATGCCAGACAAAGGAACGCCATGGATACTACCGATAGCGCCTATGGCGACAAACTCATCCGTCTCGACACGTTCGATACCGCCGTGGCAGTCGACCCCAGCGCCGAGGATGATGCCAAGCGCCGGTTTATGACGCTTATTCTTCAGACGGCATACCACGACGGCGGCAATATCGGACACGTGCTGCGCGCGACCAACACGAACGGCGAGGTCTTTGCCGTCAAGCTGCTCAAGGACAACGCCATCCTTTCCGGCCAAGCCCCCGATCGCTCCGCCGAGCAATCGGCCGCGCACCTGGCCAGCACCGCCGCGCTGTTCGAGGAGTACCGCCATCTGTGTACCGTCTCGCACCTGCGCGGATTTCCGCGTGTCTATGGCTACGGTTCTTGCGAGGACGACCCGCTCATCCTCATGGAGTGGGTCGAGGGCACCTCGCTCAAGCAGGCGCTGCCCTTGCTTCCGCACGATGCCTCGGGCGGGCTAACCACCCAGATGGTGGCCGCCGTTGGAAACGCCGTGCTTCGCGCACTCCTGATGACCCAGGGGCTCGTGAATCCGGTCGTCCATCGCGACCTGTCGCCCGCCAATATCATGTTCCGCACCACCAGCCGAACGCTCAAGCAACAGATTGCCGATTGCTCCTTTGACCCCTGTCTCATCGACATGGGCTCCGCGACCATGGCCCTCGGCGACGACACGATCACCCGGCGCGCCGACATCTGGCGCTTTGCCACGCCCGCATACGCCGCGCCCGAGATGCTCACGCAGGATATCGAAGGCATCGCGGCCCTTCGCCGTTCGCCGGCAATCGACGTCTATGCGCTTTCGAGCATTTTGTACCAGCTCTACAGCGGTCGCAAACCGTTCGATGTCGAGTCGACGGGTGCCGCGGCAACCGGCTCGTTCTACCTCATAAAGACCAAGACCAAGCCGGCACCGCTCGAGCCGCGCTGCAAGGACGATGAAGCGCTCGTCCAGATCATCATGAAAGGCATCTCAGTCGAGCAGGGCGATCGTCCCACCGAGCAGCAGATGCTCGAGGTGCTCTCGGCATACCTCACCGATGCCGAATCCGAGGGCCGCGAAGGCGCAGGAGACGAGGCCGCGATTGATATCGATTCTGGTACGCACCTTAAGGTCGACGTCGCCGGCGAGCGCGCGAGAGAGATCCTGGAGCAGGCCCGGCACGATACCATGACCCGCCGCCGCTTTATTATCGGTGGCGTTGTCGCAGCCGTTGCGGGGCTTGGCGTTATCGGGGCGGCAACCCATGGCTTTGGCATCCCCGACTACTTGGACGGCATCCGCGGTTCACTTGGCGACTACACCTGGGATCAGCTGCAGGAGATTTCGCTCAAGATTAAGGCCGCCGAGACCCGTAGCGACGCGCGCGAGATTGCCAAGCGCTACCACCTGCTCGACGCCGATGGGCATATCCCCTATCCGTGCACCAAGCGTGTCACGCTCACCAACGGGCTGGAGGTCGGCGCGCAGCTTGTGGGCATCCGCCACGACGAGCTTCTGGACGGGACGGGCAAAGCCGGACTGACGTTTATGTTCGACGCGGGTATTGCCGAGCGCAACGCTGCGGCTGAACCGCCGAGCGCCGGCTGGGCAGATTGCGAGCTGCGGGAATGGCTCGATAACGACGGCCTTAAGCTGCTGCCCAACGAGTTGCGCGCACTCATTAAAGGGGTCAAGAAGGTCTCGAACAACGTGGGCGCCGCCAACAGTGCATCGTGTCTGAGCGAGCTGCCCGCGACCCTTTGGCTTCCCGCCATGGTCGAGCTGTGCGGTACGCAACCGCCCGATTCGTTTGCCGAGGACTATCACTACCTGGCAGACATCTACAACGGCGAGGGCAAGGAGTATCAGCTCTTCCGCGAGCTCAAGGTGAGCCCGTATTCCACGAACGAGACGATGGTCCGCCAGTGGAAGGGCAAGGACACCTGTTGGTGGGAGCGCACGGTGAGCCCCGACACATCGGAGAGCGAAGGCACACTCTATATGAACCGCGTGGGGCACGACGGCGACGTCTTTACGTACGCAACGCCTGCGGAAAAGCCAAACAAGCTAACCTGTGTGATCCCCGGGTTCTGTATCTAGGCAGCGGGCGTCTTGCCGTGACGGGACCCCTCCCCGGCAATTGTCTCGATCTGTAACGGTTAGAGGTCATATTTGCTGCTAGATGTTACAGAACGAGACATTAGCTTGCCGAGAACTTCGACTCATAAATGTGACTCAAGTGTGTCGATATTTTCTTGCCAATGTTGCGCAACAGAAACCCTTTCGGCGGTCGTAACGCACGAATTGTCATAGGTACCCCTTCAACGATTGGGAGAAGAAATGGCAAAGTACGCACCTAAACACTTGGAAGTCTCAGGCGGCGCCGAGCCCCATCGCGCATTCGCGGGTCACAAGACCGCGCGACTCGCCGTCACCGCAGCCACCACCATCGCAATGACCGGCTCGTCGTTGCTCGCCCCGTTCTAGGCATTTGCCAACGATCTGAGCGACACCACGGCACAGGACGCAATCATGTCCCCGCTCGCCGCCCACGCCGGCGAGGCGGCAGGCTCCGCAGTAAAGACGAACGCCCAGAAAATTGCCGACTTGCAGGCCGCAATCGACGCCGCAAAGGCTGCCGAGGCAGAAGCCAAGTCCGACTACGACACGGCGGTTGCCCCCTATACCGAAAAGCAGACGGTCCGCGACAACGCCCAGACTGCCTACGACGCTTCCGTCTCCGACAATTCGCAGGCAGAAGCCGCCGCGCGTGCCGAATACGCCCGTCAACTCGATGAAAGCGTCAAGGCGGCCAACAGCGCCAGCGCCACGTTAAAGGATGCCCAGAGCAAGCTCGACACGGCCAAGGCCGATGCCGAAAGCAAGACGAAGGCACTCGACTCCGCAAAGCAGGCGGCAGCCGACGCACGGGCCGAGCTTGAGGAAGCCCAGAAGGCAGCCGCCAACGCAACGCCGGAGGAAATCAAGGCCGCCGAGCAGTCTGCCGCAGATGCCCAGAAGGTTCTTGACCAGGCAAAGGCCGCAAAAACCGCTGCCGACTCCGCACTCGCCGATGCCCAGCAGGCTCGGAGCGCCGCGCAGAGCGCTTACAACGAGGCGTCAGGCACGCTGGCTTCCGCTCAGCAGGCAAAGACCGCCGCGGATGGTAAGGTAGTCGCGGCACAGGCAGCGTATGACAGCGCGCAAGCCGATTTGGCAGCCGCAAAGGCAGGCGCCGAGGGCCCGGAGTATGCCGCCGCTCAGGCAAAGGTCGATACCGCCCGAAGCGCACTCGATCAGGCGAAACAGCAGCAGGCGGCTGCCGAAGCAGGTCTTTCTCAGGCAAATAGCGACGTTGCATCCAAGCAGGACGCCCTCACCGGTGCCGAAAGCGAGCTCGAAGCCAAGAAGCAGACAGTCGCAGCAGCCGAAAATGATGTAACGGCAGCCCAGACGAAAGCCGATGCGGCGCGATCGGAGTTGACCTCGGCAAAGCAGGCACATGCTACCGAACTGGAGAAAGCAAAGGCCGCTCAGAAACAAGTCGATCAGGCAAAAGCCGAGAAGGAGCAGGCAGACAAGGCGCTCAAAACTGCCAAGGCAAACCAGGCGGCCGCCGATCAAGCCGTTATCGATGCACAGAAAGCATACGATACGTGCAAGGCGGCAACCGATAAGGCAACGACGGCGGAGGCGCAGAGCGTCATCGGCTTCTACCAGTTCATCGGTGCCAACGACGCTGCAAACATCATCTATAGGCAGAGCGATAAAAACCCGACGACCATTGGCGATAAAAAAGACGGCACGTCACTCGACAACGCCAAGCTTTCGTTTGGCAAGCTGCGCGAAATTAATGAATATCGCAAAAGCGTCGGCCTTAGCGAGCTTAAGGTGACGGCAGAGCAAATGGCAATCGCTCAGTCTGATTCCAATTACTCCGACGCAACGAAGGGGCACTCAGACTATGCCGGATTTGAAAATGCCGCTTGGAACTTCAGCACGAAAGAAAACATCGCGCACCAATGGGTTGATGGCGAAAAGAAAATATTTGACGATGCTGCAGCGAAAGCCGGCCTTGGCAACGTTGCCCCCAAAGATGCTTGGAAGACTTTCTGGAGTCACGGTACCGAATTCGGAGCCCAAGGCGTGGGTTTTGGCACCGTCGGCCATTATTTGAATATCGTACAACCTAACGCCAAAACCATGGGATACGGCATCAACTCGCGCGGAACCCTTTGGCCGTATGTGTTCGTCTTGGAGATCGACAACAATTACGGTTCGTACGAGAAAGAATACTCGATCGATGAACTCGAGAATCTCTTTGATCAGTATCAGCTGAGCCTCTCCAAAGCCAGCGAAAAGCTCGCCGCCGCAAAGACGGACCTTGAACAAAAGCGCAGCACAGCGGCATCGAAAGCCAATGCCGTAAAGGTAGCTGAGACCCTCGTCGCTCAAAAGCAGGAAGGCGTTGATACCGCGAACAGCAACCTTGCCGCCAAGAACGACAGCGTAGCAAGTGCCGCCGCCGCTGTTGCCCTAGCAGAGCAGAATCTTGCCAAGGCAAACGGAAAAGTTACCGAAGCCGAAGACCAGGTCAAAGCCGCCCAAAGTAACGTGGCGACCGCAGAGCAGGTCGTCAACCAGAAGCGCGCCGAGCTTAAGGCATCGCAAGAGCAAGCCGCTCAGAGTCAGAAGAAGGTTGATGACGCCAAGGCAGAGACTCTCGTAAAGCAGCAAGCTCTGCAAGATGCAAAGAAGGAACTTGCCAAGTATTCTGCCGATGTTGCTGCGGCTCAGGAAAAGGCTGACAAGGCCCATCAAACGCTTGATGAAGCCACGGCAGCCCAGACGTCTGCCCAGAGTGCTCTCGAAAAGGCGGAGCGCGACGCGGCTGCCAAGAAGCAGGCCCTCGACACCGCGAAGGACAACGCCGAGGCCAAGGCGGCGACCGCGGAGCACGCTGCGAGCGATCTGACCACGGCGAAAAACGACTTTGCTTCAAAGAAGGCCCATGCCGACGCCCTGAGCAACGCGGCCAACAATCTTACCGCGGCCAAGGCGGCCAAGAAGGACGCCGACGCAGCAGTGACTGAGGCCGGAGTCGCCCTTGGTGCGGCAAATGATGCCATCGCGAACGCCGAACAGGCGGTCGAGAATTCTCAGGCTGCATCGGACGTTGCTGCCTCCGCCCTTGGAAAGCTCAAGTCCATCAACGTCGAAAACGGTATTGCTACTGGCTCTGACGCAAACGCGAACGATACGCTCAATGCCCTCTTTGCCAAGTGCGTCGCCGCCAAGCAGGCAGAACATAACGCAAAGGTCGCACTTGATACCGCTCAGGCAGACCTTGATGCTGCGACGCCCGCCTACACCGCGGCTCTCAACAGCTACAACGAGGCGAAGGCAAAACGCGTAGCCGCCGAGCAAGCCCTGAAGGACGAGATCGCCCACCAGGAGCAAGAGGCGGCGAAGGCCGAGCAGGCCAAGATCACGCAGGCTGCCGCTAAGCCGGTTGCTGGAAAGCCGTCTGCCGGCAACGCCAAGACGGCCGCCAACTCGGCACTTCCCGCCACAGGCGACAATGCTGCGCTCGCCGGTGAGACGTTTGTCATCGGAGGTGTCGTGCTCGTAGCCGCCGGTGTCTTCCTAACCGACAAGAAACGTCGTCAGGAGTAAGGGTTTCGGGAGGACGGCTTCTCCTCCCTCCCACCGCTTCGCAAACCCTGCCCAGCATGCGCCGGGACGCCCATCACGCGGGCGCCCCGGCGTTTTACGTTGTATGCCCGGGGCATCTGCTCCGAGATTGTCTCGATCCGTAACATGTAGGACCCAAATATCGGTCTTACTGTTACAGATCGAGATGTTCGGGTTACCCTCGAATGGTTTGTCTCGATCTGTAACATCTAGCAGGCAAAACGGTCCCCAGATATTACAGATTGAGACGTTAAGTTGTGGCTCGACGCAATGTCTCGATCTGTAACAGTTAGAGGTCATTTTCCCTGCTAGATGTTACAGATTGAGATGATTGGTTGGGACGGTCCATCGGCCAACCATCCATCCTCATCTGTAACGAAATCTCATATATTATTTCTGTACTGGACACCCCCAGGGGGTATGGGTGTATAGTATCGGCAGGTTAACAATTCCAACACCGAACCACAGAAAGGAGAAGCCATGGCTCAAGATAAGTTCGACGTGGGCGGCATGACATGCGCCGCCTGCCAGGCGCATGTGGACCGTGCCGTGAGCAAGCTCGACGGCGTCGAGAACGTCGCGGTCAACCTACTCGCCGGTTCCATGATGGTCGACTACGACCCCGCGCGGGTCTCCCCCGACGATATCTGCACCGCCGTCGACCGTGCCGGCTACTCGGCCTCGCCCGTCGATGCGCTGTCTC
>ENA-OZBR01001073-OZBR01001073.1-human-gut-metagenome-genome-assembly--contig:-NODE-1073-length-10902-cov-4.322946_pt1 | contig 10902 bp, 4 predicted proteins | sample MGYA00243981_ERZ653524 | MGnify/ENA primary metagenome ERZ653524 (study PRJEB26926, sample SAMN06165084) | human gut metagenome | biome: ENVO:00009003; feature: ENVO:2100002; material: ENVO:00002003...
CGATTCACTCTACAGGTAAAGGATTGATAAATTTTGTCATGTCTTATCGCAAACTGACACGACTGCCATCACCTGAGCCATCGCTGTTCTATGTCCGTCCTTTCCTGGAACGGATGATCCGACTGGCACAGCACCAGCATCCATGCCCCAACATCACCCTTTCCATCCTCGAAGCCCGGGAAGACCTGATAGTCTTTGCCGACGAGAACCTGATAGCCCAAGTGGTTACGAATCTGCTGAAAAATGCGATTCAAGCCATAGGTAATGCTCCCGACGGAAAGATCACCTTGAAAGCTTATTGTGATCCGCAAGAAAGTATCCGTATAGAGATAGCCAACAACGGTCCCGCCATTCCTCCCGATGCAGCCGGACAAATTTTTGTACCTTTCTTCACGACCAAAGAGGAAGGAAGCGGCATCGGACTGAGCCTGAGCAAACAAATCATGAGACTGAGCGGTGGCACACTGACCCTGCTGCCTTACAAGGAAAAGGGACAGGCCACTGTTTTTGTGCTGGTTTTTAATTAAAAATAAAAATGTACTAATGTGTCAGCCAATTACCATCCGGTACACAGCGCAGCCATTAGCAAATTAGCAAATTATTTAAAATGAAACATTCTCCTGAATTATTAGTTTATAAAGCCTCTGCCGGTTCGGGAAAAACATTCACACTGGCCGTGGAATATATAAAACTGCTGATACAGAACCCACGGGCATACCGTAATATACTGGCTGTGACTTTTACCAACAAGGCCACTACCGAAATGAAAGAGCGGATTCTGAGTCAGCTATACGGAATATGGATAAAGGATAAGGATTCTGATCCCTATTTACAGAAAATCACAGAAGAACTGGAAATGCCCCAAGAAGACATAAGGACAGCCGCCGGTACGGCACTGCACTACATGATACACGATTACAGCCGCTTCCGGGTGGAAACCATTGACTCATTCTTCCAGTCGGTGATGCGCAATTTGGCACGGGAGCTGGAATTGGGTGCCAATCTGAATATCGAACTGAACAATATGGAAGTTCTGAGTGATGCCGTGGACTCCATGATAGAAAAGCTGGACCGACAATCTCCCGTACTCTATTGGCTGTTGGAATACATAGAAGAAAGAATAGCCGATGACAAGAGGTGGAATGTTTCCGGTGAGATAAAGAATTTCGGACGAAATATCTTCGATGAAGGATATATAGAAAAAGGAAACGGACTACGGGAAAAATTACGGGACAAAGACTGTATCAAGAATTACCGCGAAACGCTGCAAGCCATTTTGGAAGAGGTGCAGGAACAAATGAAAGGATTTGCCGACCAATTCTTCGGAATATTGGATACAAACGGGGTGAAAGTAGAAGATTTGAAAAACGGCTCCCGAGGTATAGCCAGCTATTTTAATAAATTACAATCGGGTAAACTGGATGACAGTGTCCGCAATGTAACAGTGGAAAAATGTCTGGACTGCCCCGACGAATGGGTGAAAAAAACCTCCCCCATACGCAACGCTATCCTAGGTCTGGCAGAAAAAGAACTGATTCCTCTGCTGAATGAATCGGAAAAATACAGAAGCCGGAACAATATGCTGGCCAATTCCTGCCAACTCTCCCTGCGCCACGTAAACAATATCCGTCTGCTGGCCAATATAGACGAAGAGGTACGCGAATTGAACCATGAAAACAACCGCTTCCTGCTGTCGGATACCAACGCGTTGCTTCATAACCTGGTAAAAGAAGGAGATTCCTCGTTTGTATTCGAAAAGATAGGAACAACCATACGCAACGTAATGATCGATGAATTTCAGGATACTTCGCGTATGCAATGGGACAATTTCCGTCTGTTGCTGCTCGAAGGTTTGTCTCAGGGAGCAGACAGCTTGATTGTAGGAGACGTGAAACAATCCATCTACCGCTGGAGAAACGGTGACTGGGGCATACTGAACGGATTGAAAACAAACATCGAAGCCTTTCCCGTCAAAGTAAAGACACTGACCACCAACCGCCGGAGCGCCGCAAACATCATTCACTTCAACAACGAAGTGTTTACAGCCGCCTGCGAGGTGTTGAACAACATTTACAAGGAAGAACAAAAAAAGGAATGCAAGGAACTGAAGGAAGCCTACAACGACGTGTGTCAGGAAACATACAAAGATCCCGGAAAAGGGTATGTCAAAGTGGAATTTCTATCGGATACAGAAGACATGACCTATATGGAAAACACCCTGCACCACCTAGGAGAAGAAGTGGAGCTGCTTGTGGCGCAGGGCGTGCAACTGAAAGATATTGCCATCCTGGTGCGCAAGAACAGAAGCATTCCTTTAATAGCCGATTACTTCGACAAGAACACCTCTTACAAAATCGTATCCGATGAGGCATTCCGACTGGATGCCTCACTGGCGGTATGTATGATAATGGATGGCCTGCGCTACTTGTCACAACCCGAAAACCGGATTGCCAAGGCGCAACTGGCTGCTGCCTATCAGAATGAAGTATTACATAAAGGAATAGACCTCAACACTCTATTGCTGAACGGAATAGATGATTATCTGCCATTCGATTTCATAAAAGAAGCGGAGCAACTTCGCCTCATGCCACTGTATGAGCTGATGGAAAAACTTTTCAATCTGTTCCAGATGTCCTGCATCGAACAACAGGATGCCTATCTGTGCGCCTTCTTTGATGCCGTGACGGAATATCTGCAAAGCAATTCTTCCGAATTATCCGCTTTTATCACCTACTGGGAAGAAAAACTAGGCAGCAAAACCATCCCTTCCGGCGAGGTGGAAGGAATTCGCATTCTCTCCATCCACAAGTCCAAAGGATTGGAATACCATACCGTACTGCTACCCTTCTGCGACTGGAAAATGGAGAATGAGACTTACAATCATCTGGTATGGTGTGCTCCCCGGCAAGCTCCGTTTAGCGATCTTGACATTGTTCCCATCAACTATTCCACAGCCATGCAGCAATCCATTTATCGGGAAGAGTTCCTGAATGAACGCTTGCAATTATGGGTGGATAATCTGAACCTGCTTTATGTGGCATTTACCCGTGCCAAAAAGAACTTGATTATATATGGAAAGGCGGAACAGAAAGGAACGGTATCCGAATTGTTAGGAAGTGCCTTATCCGACATGACCGGAAAGAGCTATGCCACCGGAGAAGAAATATACGAACTGGGAACGCTCTATCTCTCATCTCACGAAGAGGAAAAACAAGTGTCCGGCAACAAGCTGCTGACTGTAGCCCGACGTTTGCCTATCCATCTGGAAACGCTGGAAACCAACATCGAATTCAAGCAGTCCAACCGTTCTGCCGAATTTATCCGGGGAGAAGAGGAGACGGGAGACAAATACATCCGGCAAGGACAGTTGTTGCATAATCTGTTCTCCGTAATCCGTACCACGGACGATGTGCCTCCCGCCATAGAACGCCTGCGTTTCGAAGGAATCATAGAGTCGGCACAACAGGAGGAACAAATACGAAAACTCACCGAATGGGCTTTGAGGCATCCGCTGGTCAAAGAATGGTATTCGGGCAGCTGGGAACTATACAATGAGTGTGCCATTATTTATCGGGAAAAAGGAGTGCTGCAAACCCGCCGTCCGGACCGCGTGATGATGAAAGACGGAGAGGTGATTGTGGTGGACTTTAAATTCGGTAAAAAGCGGAAAACTTACAACAAGCAGGTGAAAGAATATATGGATTTATTATCGGATATGGGATATGAGCATATCCGTGGCTATTTATGGTATGTATTTAACAACGAACTGGAGGAAATAGAATAATGGAAAGCTTTTTGAAACTGGTAGCAGCCGATTTATATAAACATACGGAAGGAAACCTGGCACATACAGCCGTGGTTTTTCCTAACAAACGTGCCGGACTTTTCTTTAATGAGTATCTCGCCCAAGAGTCGGAGTCACCTATTTGGTCGCCCGCATACGTCAGCATCAGCGAATTGTTCCGTAGCCTTTCTCCATGGGAAGTGGGTGATCCGGTAAAACTGGTATGCGAACTTTATAAGATATTCCGACGGGAAACTCAAAGTACGGAAACACTGGATGATTTCTATTTTTGGGGAGAAATGCTGATCAGTGATTTTGACGATGCCGACAAAAATAAAGTGGATACCGACAAACTGTTTTCCAATTTACAGGATCTGCGCAACATAATGGACGACTACACCTTCATTGACGATGAGCAGGAAGAAGCTATCCGGCAGTTCTTCCAGAACTTCTCCATCGAACGGAGAACAGCGCTGAAAGAACGGTTTATCTCTTTATGGGACGTATTGGGAAACATTTACAAAGGGTTCCGTGAATCCTTAGCTTCTCAAAACATTGCCTACGAAGGAATGATGTACCGCCACGTCATAGAGCACCTGGATGTGGACAAACTTCCATACGAGAAATATGTTTTTGTAGGATTTAATGTACTGAACAAAGTAGAACATACGTTGTTCACCCAATTGAAAGATGCCAGGAAAGCTGTTTTTTATTGGGATTACGACGAATTTTATATGAAGGAAAACAGACAAGCCGTCACCCATGAAGCCGGAGAGTTTATCCGCCGGAACTTACGCGACTTTCCTTCTCCTTTGTCCGGTGAGTTATTCAAAAATCTCTCGAAACCTAAAGAGGTACACTACATCGCATCTTCTACTGAAAATGCACAAGCCCGTTACCTGCCTCAATGGATACGAAACAATCTGACTACACCGGAAAAGGAAACCGCAGTCGTATTGTGTAACGAAGCATTGCTTCAGCCGGTCCTCCATTCATTGCCGGCAGAAGTAAAACATGTCAATATCACCATGGGATTTCCGTTATCGCAAACTCCTGTATATAGTTTCCTCATCGCCTTACTGGAGTTGCATACCCACGGATTTAATTTCAAAAGCGGCCGCTACACGTTTCAATCGGTTGTTACACTGTTAAAACACCCCTATACCCGGCAACTCACCGGTCAAGCCGAATTGTTGGAAAAAGAACTGACCCGGAACAACCGTTTCTATCCGTTACCCGGCGAATTGGGTAAAGATGAATTCCTTACCCGGCTTTTCACTCCGCTTTCCGGAAACCTGAATCTGTGCATACGCCTGTCCGAAACTTTGCAGCAAGTGGCAGGCATTTACCAGGCAAACACTTCCGGTACCGAAGACACAGATGCATTCAACCAACTTTACCGGGAGTCGCTTTTCAAAGCCTATACCACCATCAACCGGTTCCGCACACTGATAGAAGAAGATGAATTAACCGTACAGAGCGAAACATTCCGGCGATTGCTGGTCAAGGTCTTGTCAGCGACCAATATTCCATTCCATGGCGAACCGGCCATTGGTATGCAGGTCATGGGGGTATTGGAAACACGCAACCTGGATTTCCGCCACTTGGTATTACTATCGGTCAATGAAGGGCAGCTTCCCAAATCGGGAGGAGACTCTTCCTTTATTCCTTACAACCTGCGCAAAGCTTTCGGAATGACTACTATAGAGCATAAGATTGCCGTATATGCATACTATTTCTATCGTCTGCTGCAACGGGCAGAAAGGATTACCTTGATGTACAATACCAGTTCGGACGGACTGAACCGCGGCGAATGGAGCCGTTTCATGCTGCAATTCCTGATTGAATGGCCTCACCCCATCACACGTCAGTTTCTGGAGGCCGGACAGTCCCCCCAAGGCACCTCGCCTATCACTGTAGAAAAGACCCCGGATGTCATGCGCCGGATGCAAAGCCTGTTTGATGTCCGTGCCAATCCCAAAGCAAAATTTTCTCCATCAGCCTTGAACTATTACCTGGATTGTCCTTTAAAATTTTATTATAGGTACGTAGCCGGTCTCTCCGCCCCCGATGAAGTGAGTGCGGAAATAGACTCTGCCACATTCGGGAGTATTTTCCATTACGCCGCCGAGCATATTTATAAAGACCTGACCACTCATGGCAAAGTCATTAATAAGGAAGCATTGGAAACGTTGCTACGCAATGAAGTGAAGCTGCAAGATTATGTGGATACAGCATTCAAGAAATTATTCTTTAATGTTCCGCAAAACGAGAAACCGGAATATAACGGCGTACAACTTATCAACTCTGCCGTTATTGCAAGATATTTAAAACAACTTTTACAAAATGATTTACGTTACGCTCCCTTCACTTTTATTGCATCGGAAATGGAAGTGGATGAACCCATCGACATACAAACACCCAAAGGAGTCATAAAATCACGTATCGGGGGAATTATTGACCGTATGGACAGCAAGGATGGCACACTCCGTATTGTGGACTACAAGACAGGCGGTGATGCAGACACCCCACCCCATGTGGAATCTCTGTTTATTCCGGACAAGAAACGTTCCAACTATGTATTCCAGACGTTCCTGTATGCCGCCATCATGTGCCGCAAGCAACCAACGATGAAGATAGCTCCGGCCCTTCTCTATATTCATCGGGCCGCTACAGAAACCTATTCTCTCGTTATACAAATGGGCGAGCCACGAAAGCCCAAAGAGGCTGTGGAAGATTTCAGTAAATATGAAAAAGAATACCGTGAACGACTTCAAGGATTATTAGAAGAGATATTTAATCCGGAAAAATCATTTACCCAAACAGAAATCATAGAAAAATGTACCTATTGTGATTTCAAGGCACTATGTAAAAGATAGACTATAGTGGTTAGTGGTTAATACCTGCGGCATGACAGCGCAGTCCACTAATCACTAACCACTGATCTGCCACACTATTCCAACGCTCTCTGTCTGCAAAAGCATCCACAGAATTTATCTTCCACATTCTCTATCGGTGCTTTGAAAATACCATAGACGGAAGACCCCGAGCCACTCATGGCGGCATACACTGCCCCCAAATCATACAATTCATCTTTTATAGCAGCAATCTCAGGGAACTTTTTGAAGACACTATCTTCAAAATCATTCTTCATACTGTTTTTCCATGTTTCCATAGGTTGCTTTACAATTTCTTTCAAAGAAACAGCCGGACGCACAGGCTTTATTTCGGCAAACGCATCCCGGGTGGACACAAAGATATCAGGTTTAATCAAAATTATATGGTATCCCTTTAATGACAATTCCACAGGCTCGAACAGATTCCCTATTCCGGTAGCGAAAACAGGTTTGTTCCGAATGAAAAAAGCACAGTCTGCCCCTAGTTTTACCGCATATTCCTCCATCCGTTCCGTACTGAGTCCCAATGAAAATTTATCATTCAGAAGCTTTATCATACAAGCGGCATCTGATGATCCGCCACCTAGTCCGGCACCCGCCGGTATATGCTTGTACATGTGTATATCTACCGGCAACAGTCCGGGATAGTCTTTTTTTAATAACTTATAGGCTTTTACTACCAGATTATCTTCGGGTTCACCCTCCAAAGGAGATCCGCTTATGTGTAAAGTGTATTCTTTGTCATTGTTTTCCCGCCGCGTCACTTCCAGAGCGTCTTGCAGGTTTATCGGATAAAATATGGTTTCCAGATTGTGGTATCCATCCGGGCGCTTTTCTACAATATTAAGTCCCAAATTAATCTTTGCATTAGGAAATGTAATCATATTCTGTTCTTTAAATAGTTATTTTTAGTGTGTTTCGTTAGATTGTTGCCCGTTCTACAAAGATGCACGCCATCTTTTATCCGGACAGAGCGCCAAATATAGAACAAACTTTTCATTTTACCATATAAAAAAACCATTTACTGTCCAGATTGTTCATTTCTCCGTATATTCAGGTTCATATTTCTTTTATTATTTTTGGGAATGGACGAGTGTCCAACTCAGCAAAAAGTTCTATCTTTGCCCTACTTTAAACAGACGACAATGGCAGAAACGAGAAAAATGACACGTACTCCCAAAACTTCGAAAGCAAAGCCTGTTGACGAATACGGACATTTACAGCCCCAGGCACCTGAGCTGGAGGAAGCTGTATTGGGAGCCTTAATGATAGAAAAAGATGCTTACTCATTAGTAAGTGAGATTCTTCGTCCCGAATCTTTTTATGAACGCCGTCACCAACTTATTTATTCGGCTATTACCTCTTTGGCTTTACGCCAGCAACCAGTCGATATCTTGACTGTGGCCGAACAATTACGCAGCACCGGTGAACTGGAAGATGCAGGCGGTCCTTTTTACATAACACAGCTAAGCGGCAAGGTAGCCTCTTCCGCACACATAGAATATCACGCACGTATCATCGCGCAGAAGTTTCTTGCACGCGAACTGATTACCTTTACCAGCAACATCCAGACAAAGGCTTTCGACGAAACCCAAGACGTGGACGACCTGATGCAGGAAGCGGAAGGAAAACTGTTCGAAATCTCGCAGCAGAACATGAAGAAGGATTATACGCAAATCAACCCTGTCATCCAGGAAGCGTATGAGATGCTTCAAAAAGCGGCGGCACGAACGGACGGGCTGAGTGGTCTGGAAAGCGGTTTCCATGCATTGGACAAAATGACCTCGGGCTGGCAAAATTCCGACCTGGTGATTATTGCCGCCCGCCCCGCTATGGGTAAAACGGCTTTTGTGCTTTCCATGGCAAAGAACATGGCGGTAAATGCGAAAATCCCTGTGGCTTTGTTCTCTCTTGAAATGTCCAACGTACAGTTGGTCAACCGTATGATTGTCAACGTGTGCGAAATTCCGGGTGAGAAAATCAAGAGTGGTCAGTTGGCTCCGTATGAATGGGGACAACTGGATTATAAAATAAAAGAATTATACGATGCTCCGATGTATGTGGATGACACACCATCCTTGTCCGTCTTTGAATTACGCACCAAAGCACGACGGCTTGTACGCGAGCATGGAGTAAAAATCATTATCATTGACTACCTTCAGTTAATGAATGCCAGCGGAATGTCATTCGGTAGCCGTCAGGAAGAGGTCAGTACCATTTCACGTTCACTGAAGGGGTTAGCCAAAGAACTGAACATCCCCATCATCGCACTGAGCCAGCTGAACCGTGGTGTGGAAAGTCGTGAGGGTATTGACGGAAAACGCCCCCAGCTCAGTGACCTCCGTGAATCCGGAGCTATTGAGCAGGATGCCGATATGGTATGCTTTATCCACCGCCCGGAATACTATAAAATCTACTCGGATGAAAAAGGGAACGACTTGCACGGTATGGCAGAAATCATTATCGCCAAGCACCGTAACGGTGCCGTAGGTGATGTACTGCTGCGTTTCCGTGGCGAATTCGCCCGCTTCCAGAATCCGGACGATGATGTCATCGTGCCTATGCCGGGTGAGGCACCGGGTATTATCCGTTCCAAAATGAACGGTGGCGGCAACAGTGTACCTCCCCCATCTCCTGATGCCGCACCTGCCGACAATAATCCGTTCGGAGCCCCTATTCCCGAAGGACCTTTACCGTTCTGACATTTATTTATCCCTCACAGAATTAACACGGATTATTTCCCTCAAAGAAAAATCTGTGTTAATCTGAGTAATCTGTGATGGATAAATAACAGGATAAAAGAAAATAATTACTAAATTTGCAGGTCATTTGGAAATACATAAAAAATATCATATATGAATATCTCTTATAATTGGCTGAAAGAATACGTCAACTTCGATTTGACACCGGATGAAGTGGCCGAAGCGCTGACTTCCATCGGTTTGGAAACCGGAGGCGTAGAAGAAGTCCAAACAATTAAAGGTGGTCTGGAAGGTATTGTCATCGGCGAAGTGCTGACTTGCGAACCTCATCCCAATTCAGACCACATGCATGTTACTACTGTGAATTTGGGACAAGGCGAACCGGTACAGATTGTCTGTGGAGCCGCTAACGTAGCTGCCGGACAGAAAGTGGTGGTTGCCACATTGGGCACCAAGCTATACGATGGCGAAGAATGTTTTACCATCAAGAAATCAAAGCTCCGCGGAATTGAATCTATGGGTATGATCTGTGCCGAAGACGAAATCGGTATCGGAAACAGCCACGAAGGTATCATCGTACTGCCGGCGGATGCTGTTCCGGGTACTCCCGCTAAAGATTATTTCAATATCAAAAGCGAATACGTACTGGAAGTGGATATCACCCCGAACCGTGCGGACGCCTGCTCACATTACGGCGTGGCCCGAGATCTGTATGCCTACCTGATTCAAAACGGCAAACAAGCCACTTTAAAACGTCCGTCTGTAGAAGCGTTTAAAGTGGATAACCATGATATGGACATCGCCATTGAAGTAGAGAATACAGAAGCATGTCCGCGTTATGCCGGAGTTTCCATAAAAGGGGTAACTGTAAAAGAGAGTCCCGAATGGCTGCAAAACAAATTACGCCTGATTGGAGTACGTCCTATCAATAATATCGTGGATATCACCAACTACATCCTTCACGCATACGGCCAGCCCCTGCACTGTTTTGATGCAGATAAGATTAAAGGTGGTAAGATTGTAGTGAAGACTGTTGCCGAAGGTACTACATTCGTTACTTTGGACGAAGTGGAACGCAAATTATCCGACAAGGACCTGATGATATGCAACACTGAAGAACCGATGTGCATTGCCGGCGTATTCGGTGGTCTGGATTCGGGAACAACCGAGCAGACAGTAGATGTATTTTTGGAAAGCGCTTATTTCAACCCGACTTGGGTACGTAAAACAGCCCGTCGCCATGGATTGAGTACAGACTCTTCTTTCCGTTTCGAACGTGGTATTGACCCCAACGGAACTATTTATGCATTGAAAGAAGCGGCTTTACTGGTTCAAGAACTGGCAGGAGGTACTATTTCTTCTGAAATTAAAGACAACTACCCTGCCCCGATAGCCGATTTTACAGTAGAGCTGAATTATGAGAAAGTCCACTCACTGATAGGAAAAACCATACCGGTGGAAACCATAAAGAGCATTGTCACCAGTCTTGAAATGAAGATTGTGAACGAAACGCCCGAAG
>ENA-OZBR01001082-OZBR01001082.1-human-gut-metagenome-genome-assembly--contig:-NODE-1082-length-10858-cov-5.013330_pt1 | contig 10858 bp, 10 predicted proteins | sample MGYA00243981_ERZ653524 | MGnify/ENA primary metagenome ERZ653524 (study PRJEB26926, sample SAMN06165084) | human gut metagenome | biome: ENVO:00009003; feature: ENVO:2100002; material: ENVO:00002003...
CGTCGGCAGCGTCAGATGTGTATAAGAGACAGATATAAAGATATACAATGAAGAAAATAATTATCGCCATCGATTCATTCAAAGGCTGTCTAACTTCAGCAGAAGCAGGAAAAGCTGCCGAAAAAGGTATCAAAAGCATAAATCCTTTCTGCCACACTTCAGTTATTCCCATCGCTGATGGCGGTGAAGGTTTACTGGACGTACTCATCACAGCCACTAAAGGGAAATATATAACCTTATCGGCACATGGACCGCTAATGAAAATGGCAAAAACACATTACGGTCTGTCCGGCAATGGCAGAACAGCTATTATAGAAATGGCTGCCATCAGCGGACTACCTCTCGTACCTATTGAACAAAGAAATCCTATGCTGACAACAACCTTTGGTACAGGAGAATTGATAAAAGACGCATTAAACAAAGGATGCAGAAATTTTATAATCGGTATTGGCGGAAGCGCGACTAATGACGCAGGATTAGGAATGCTACAGGCACTAGGTTTCCGCTTTCTAGACAAATCAGGGCATACCTTAGGTACAGGAGGCCAAATAATGGAAGCCGTGGCAAACATAGACACATCCGGTATTCATCCCGCATTAAGAGAAACACACTTCATGGTAGCATGTGATGTAGCCAACCCTTTCTACGGCCCTGACGGAGCGGCATATATCTTTGCACAACAAAAAGGAGCCGATTCAAATATGGTGCAAAGACTGGATGAAGGCATGCAATCATTAGCCGAAGTTATAAAGAAAACGACAGGAAAAGATATCACGAACTACCCCGGTGCAGGTGCAGCCGGAGGCATGGGTGGTGGACTACTGGCTTTTTTTAACGCAGAGCTAAAACCGGGAACAGAATTATTATTGAAAGCCATCGACTTCTCCGAAAAAATAAAAGGAGCAGACCTCATTATTACGGGCGAGGGAAAAGCAGACCGGCAGACAGCTATGGGAAAAGTACCATACGGAATACTAAAGGAAGCACAAAAAGAACATATTCCCGTTATTGTACTGGCAGGCAGTATAGAAAACCTGCCGGAATTAAACAAAGCGGGATTCAAAGGTATATTCTCTATAGCCCCCGGCCCCATCACCCTGGAGAAGGCAATGGAACCAGAGTTTGCTAAAGAAAATATCACCCGGCTGGTTTCCCAACTCTATTCAGTTATAACTAGCTTCGGCTAATTTGCAAACCTTTGTCGGACAAAGCCATATCAACGAAACGGGCACAACTGTTGGGTGGGTTCTGAGTAAGAATACTTCGAATACGTATAGCAGCCTCAGGATCTTTAGCCACCATATAAAGATAGCCGCCTCCCCCCGCACCTGGCAATTTATATCCCAGGCAATAATCATCAATCCGGCGAATGATAGTCTCAACTGCCTCGGGATTAGTGCCGGGATCCAACGCTTGGTTCAGCTTCCAGCTTTTACCAACCAAACGCCCCATTTCATCGAAATTCCCACGCTGAATGGCTTCGTACAAGTCAAGAGCATGCCCCTTCATACCGCCAAGTATAGACAAATGCTCTGTGGAGTTGAGGAACATGCTACGCACGATTTCAGCTAAAATTCCTTTGGCTGTACGGGTAATTCCCGTGTAATAAAGCAAATGGCACTTCTGATATTCGCCACCTGTAAACAAATAATCGGGCAACCAGCGCACTAACGGACTCTGATCCATACCTGCATGAGTCTGCAATAATTTCACTCCACGAAGCACACCTCCGTATTGATCTTGCCACCCCCCTCCGGTAGTCAGCAACTGTTCCAAAATAAGCGTACGGTTACATATCTCGTTCTTATCCCAGTTCAGTCCGCAAAAATCAGAGATTGCCCCCAGCACAGTTGATGCAAGAATAGAACTTGTACCCAGACCGGAGCCCGCAGGAATCGCAGAAAGCAGAGTGATTTCCATTCCGGAGCCAAACGCCTTCAACTGCTCTTCCAATGAAACATACGATTCGGTGGAAAAGCCCGGCTGGAAACCTGCCAGCACCAATGCCGCTTTAGGTATAGAGAATGGGGATCCCACTTGCATGAAATCCCTTACCTCCCCGTAAGTTGTAACCACTTCCATAGCGCCTAAGTCTATAGAACGAAGAATTATCTTATACTCCCGACAGGGTTTCACGTAAACTTGTAGAGGAGGCTGCCCGTTCAACTCAATAGCAATATTCACCACACTCCCCCCTTCATTCAAGCAATAAGGTGGAGTATCCGTCCATCCGCCGGCCAGATCAATACGGACCGGACTACGCCCCCAGACAATCTGATCGGAGTACACTGACAAATGCGGTTGCTGCCTCTTGGCTAAAGCCGAAGCAGTAAGTCCGTCGCGCATCAAACGAAAAGCCTCATTCTCATATTCCCGATAAGCCAGCCCCTTAAGCTGCTGCACCCGGGCACGGAACATATTATCACTGATACGTGTCATCAGCGGAGCCGATTCTGATAAAGGCTCAGGCAACGACAGATCATACCGAGCAAATTCTCCAGCAGCATTCTCCAAATTTAGCTGATAAAAGACACTTCGTTCATAATTATGCGCCAATGCCGGCCAATTCTTTATCCGGAAAGCTTCACGCTGTTCTGCCAGACGATAAAGATTAGAATAAGCAGATATATCATCGGCAGATAACTTACGACAGCGTTGCCATATTTCTTTTCCTTGCTGTAATGCCGGTTCAGAGACCATCCAGCGCATAACTGCTCCCAATTCCTCTACAGATGAGCAAACCGGAAACAAACGCGCGGCCTGCAAGTCGTGACCGTTTTCTATTTCTTCCACCGAAATGCCGCGTACAGCACACCACTCACCTACAGACATTCCTTGATAATATGTTTCTTCCTTAGCCAAAGCTCCCTTGAAAGTATCATTGAAGCCGTATGGACGCGCTACATAGCCAGATTCTCCAAAAGGAACCACATCAATACACACACCGGACGGAACCTCTAGGTTCCAATTATTAGCGGGAACCCCTGTTATGATGGTCTGGTGATGGATATTCCATCCTGCTCCTACATAACTGTTCTCTATCCATATTTCCGAATTTTGTGAGGTAAGTTGATAACCTACCTCAGCATTTTGAACAAACATGGCCGGATGCGGTTTTACCTTCTTGTGCATAATCTCCCGCTGGTCGTTTACCAGATTTTGTACTGCCAATGTAGAAGAAATAAGTTCACGACTGGTTCCGTAATGATAAAACTCCCCTCCGGGCAACGGCAGAATAGCCACACTCAGCTTGTTAAGTTCATCGTCCATCATACGCGGGTGCTCTCCCAATGTAAGTCCGAAATCAGAATACATGTCATAATAAGAGAGTTTTCCTTCCTTATAAGATCGTTTTACCAACAGACTAACCGCACGGTCACTTAACAGCCAAATTCCGATATCCATCAGAAAAAGATGGGTTTGCATTAATTTCCCCAATTCCTCCACCGAAGGTTTTTGAAGCATGAAATCAAGCTTATCGGGAGTAGCCCGTGAAGAAACAAAAACACCATGGTTTTTTGCCAGATTAGGATCTACCCATAAACCGTAACACACCACATCCGCATCAGGAATAGTCTGAAGCGGTTGGCCCGCACGGATATAAACATCTCCACTTGCAATCAATGTATGAAGAGAAGACGGAGCTTTCTCCATGATTTGTTCATATAAAGGGAGCTGGAGGGAAAGCAGATTTTGTGACAGCCGTTGTCCTCTGGCCCACCGGAATACAGGAATGGGAGTAAGAATTTTGCCGGATGGCGCATATCCGGGCAAACGACGACTCTGCCCGCCTGCATGAAGTAAAATACGTTTTTCTTTTCCCAGCCAAGTAAGAAAATCGCTGTCAGGAGCTACTTTCTGACAACAAGCCTCCAACAGCCATGCAGTCCCCCCGCCTGATCCTAGCTTACTACCTATAGGATCGGAAGTACAAAACCACTCTGTCTGGTCCGCTTTCTCTATATCATGAAAACATTCCACCAGATTAGGGGGAAGTGATAATAATTTTTTCATAGCACATCTTTGTTTTTATTGCACACAAAGATGCTTATTTTCCCCTAATAAGCCAAAAGATAAGACATGAATTTTAATCAGTAAATTCAAAAACACGCTCATCCAATGACATCACTTCCTTAAAGCCCGGTTGTGTAACAGGCACACCGAATGGCATCTGCGCTATCAATTTCCAGTCATCAGACAAATTCCAAACTTTACGTACTTCATCATCAATCAGCGGATTATAATGTTGCAAAGACGCCCCCATTCCTGCATCTTCCAGCATGGTCCAGACTGCCAACTGATGCATAGCATCGGTCTGCTCTGCCCAGATAGGGAAATTATCTTTATAAGTGGGGAAACTTTCCTGCAAAGAGCGAACGATAGCCATATCTTCAAAATAGAGAATAGTACCATATCCACAAGCGAAACAGCCATCAATCTTTTCTTCGGTCTTGCCAAATACCTCAGCCGGAACCCGCTTACGCAAGACATTTTTTACAATGTTCCACAACTTTTCATGTGCCTTACCTGTTAATAACACAACACGAGTGGTTTGAGAATTGAAAGCTGAGGGGACAAATTCTACAGCAAAACAAATTAAATCTCTTATTTCTTTATCAGACAATGTCGATTTGTTTTGGATCCGATAAAATGTACGACGGGCTTTCAGAGCCTCCTTAAAACTTTTTGTCATATAAAACAACGTATTTATGGGTTATTATAAATGAAGAACAAACAGGTAACAAAAGAAGTTCACTTTTTTTGCTTTTTTCAATGCAATAACCTATTTTTGTTAGCTAATTATTAACATTAAAAACAACACATTCAATGAAAGATTTTCTAAAATTTACGTTTGCCAGCGTCATCGGCGTCATTCTGGCAGGCGTAGTGTTCACTATACTAGGGATTATCACTCTGGTTGGCATAGTCGCCTCATCGGATACTGAAACGGTGGTGAAAGACAACTCTATCTTCGTACTCGACTTTAAAGGCAGTTTGTCCGAACGTGTACAGGAAAACCCACTCCAACAACTTTTGGGAGAAGAATTTGAAGCATACGGTTTGGATGACATTCTAGCTTCTATCAAGAAGGCAAAAGACAATGACAAAATCAAGGGTATTTATATCCAACCTTCTTATCTGGAAGCATCATACGCTTCCTTAGAGGAAATACGCAATGCATTACTGGATTTCAAAGAAAGCGGCAAATTCATCGTTGCTTATGCAGACCAATATGCACAGGGGATGTATTATCTTTCCAGCGTGGCCGATAAAATAATTATCAATCCGCAAGGAAGTATTGGATGGCACGGAGCAGGCATGCAACCTGTTTTCTTCAAAAATCTGGTTTCCAAACTAGGACTGGAAGTACAGGTATTCAGAGTGGGTACTTACAAATCAGCCGTGGAACCGTTTATCGCTACAGAAATGAGTCCGGCCAACCGCGAACAGATGACCGAATGTCTAGAATCTGTCTGGCATCGTATTCTTGCAGATGTATCCGACTCACGACGCATCCCGACAGATACTTTGAATGCTTATGCTGACCGATATATGGATTTTTGTCAGGCAGAAGAATATATTCAATGCAAACTGGCAGATACCCTGATGTATAAAGATGAGGTTATTTCCTATCTGAAACAATTAAGCGGTCGTGACGAAGACGACAAACTGAACAGTCTTTTCATAGAAGACATGATAAACGTCAAGAAAAATGTGCCCAAAGACAAAAGTGGAAATATAATAGCCGTATATTATGCATACGGCGAGATCCTGGATGCTCCCGGCAGTTCCACAGAAGATTGTATTGATGTACAAAAGATGTGTAAAGACCTGCGCAAATTACGTGACAACGATGACGTAAAAGCTGTTGTATTACGCGTCAACTCACCGGGTGGCAGCGCATACGGTTCAGATCAAATATGGCGTGAAGTAGTAAGACTGAAAGAGAAAAAACCGGTAATCGTTTCTATGGGAGATTATGCTGCATCAGGAGGCTATTACATTTCCTGCGCTGCAAACCGCATTTTCGCTGACCCGACTACGCTGACTGGTTCTATCGGCATATTCGGCATGATGTATTCAGGTGAGAAACTGTTTACTGAAACTTTAGGACTAAATTTTGATGTAGTGAAAACTAATAAAATGGCTGATTTGGGTGCCAGCCTAGGTCCGGTTCTCACCCGCCCGCTAAATGCATCAGAACAAGAATTAATGCAGAACTATGTCAACCGAGGATACAAGTTGTTCGTAAACCGTTGCGCTGAAGGTAGAAAAATGTCTACAGAGGCTATTGAAAAAGTTGCTGAAGGCCGTGTATGGACCGGTGCCATGGCAAAAGACCTTGGTCTGGTAGACGAGCTGGGAGGTATAGACAAAGCATTGAATGCCGCCGCCACCCAAGCCGGTATCGAAAATTACAGTATTATCGGCTATCCTGAAAAAGAAAATATTTTCGCAAGCCTGCTGGGAAATCAGAAAAAACATTATATAAACAGCGAAATTAAAGAATATTTGGGAAGCTATTATAACAGCTTCAAGGCGCTGGAGAACATAAAAGACGCCAACTGTATACAGGCACGTATGCCGTTTGACCCTAATATCCAATAAATTGCACATGGAAGGTAATCTTATCAAGATAAACAAGTGGCTATATCCGGTTTCATGGATTTATGGGACCGGTGTATGGCTGCGTAATAAATTGTTTGACTGGGGAATATACAAAGAACGTAAGTTTGATATCCCGGTCATCTCGGTAGGCAACATCACCGTAGGCGGAACCGGAAAGACCCCCCATACAGAATACCTGATAAGATTATTGCAGAAAGATTACAAAGTAGCCGTACTAAGCCGCGGCTACAAACGCAAATCCAAAGGCTTTGTACTTGCCAGACCGGATACGTCCGTACAGATGATAGGTGACGAACCTTTCCAAATGAAACAGAAGTTTCCGGATATCCATATGGCAGTAGACCGGGACCGTTGTCATGGCATAGAGCAGTTATGCAATAGTCACATCGCCCCTGGAACAGAAGTGATTATTTTGGATGATGCTTTCCAGCACCGATATGTAAAGCCCGGAATAAACATCTTATTAGTAGATTACCACCGACTGATTTGCGAAGACACCTTGCTGCCTGCCGGACGAATGCGCGAACCTGAAAACGGAAAAAGCCGGGCACATATTGTTATTGTCACTAAATGTCCTAAGGACATCACCCCTATGGATTTAAGAGTCTTAAGCAAGCAAATGGAACTTTACCCCTATCAGCAGCTCTACTTCACAACATTAGCATACGGCAAGTTGCATCCGTTGTTTACAGCAGGGAATGCAGTTTCATTAAAAGAGATAGAAAAAGACAAGCATATCCTATTGGTGACAGGCATAGCCTCCCCAGCAAAACTCATTCAAGATTTATCACCATACAATGAGCACATTGAGTCACTGGCTTTCAGTGACCACCATGACTTTACAGCAAGAGATATGGAACTGATAAAGAAGCGTTTCATGAAACTTCCGGAAGGTAAACGCATGATTATCACCACTGAAAAAGACTCTGTACGACTAGCAGCCCATCCACTGATGGACGAAGCGCTAAAACCTTATATATATATGCTGCCCATTGAGGTAGCCTTTTTACAAGACCAACAAGAACTGTTTAACTCAAATATAACCGACTATGTTAGAAAAAATTCAAGAAACAGCAACTTTTCTTAGAGAAAAGATGCATACCAGTCCCGAAACTGCTATTATATTAGGTACCGGCTTAGGAAGCCTGGTACACGAAATTACCGATAAATACGAGATCAGTTACAAAGATATCCCTAATTTCCCTGTTTCAACCGTAGAGGGACATAGCGGTAAATTGATTTTCGGCAAATTAGGTAATAAAGACATCATGGCTATGCAGGGACGTTTCCACTTCTATGAAGGATACTCCATGAAAGAAGTTACTTTCCCCGTACGGGTGATGCGTGAATTAGGCATCAAAACATTGTTCGTATCCAATGCAGCTGGAGGTACGAATGCAGACTTTGAAATTGGTGATCTGATGATTATCAGAGATCATATCAACTTTTTTCCCGAACACCCGTTGCACGGCAAGAACATTGAATACGGCCCCCGTTTCCCGGATATGAGTGAAGCCTACTCCAAAGAACTGATAGACAAAGCACTGGAGATCGCTAAAGAAAAAGGTATCAAAGTACAACAAGGAGTATATATCGGTACACAGGGACCCACCTTCGAAACTCCGGCAGAATACAAGATGTTCCACATTCTTGGAGCTGACGCCGTAGGTATGTCTACCGTTCCTGAAGTTATTGTAGCAAACCATTGTGGTATCAAAGTGTTTGGAGTATCGGTTATCACCGACCTAGGCGTGGAGGGAAAAATTGTGGAAGTTTCACACGAAGAGGTTCAGAAAGCGGCAGATGAAGCGCAACCGCGCATGACTACCATTATGCGTGAAATGATTAATCGAATTTAAGAACATGCAGGAAATAAACAGAACAGAAATAGCGACCTTAGGTGAGTTCGGCCTCATTAAACATCTAACGAAGGATATCGAGTTAAAAAATCCGGAAACCCAATATGGTGTGGGAGACGATGCAGCCGTATTGGAATTTAAAGATAAAGAGGTATTGGTAACCACAGACTTACTGATGGAAGGGGTACATTTTGATTTGGTTTATACCCCATTGAAACATTTGGGATATAAATCGGCCATCGTAAACTTCTCGGACATTTATGCCATGAATGGTACTCCAAAACAAATCACAGTTTCTATCGCACTGTCCAAACGCTTTTGTATTGAAGATTTAGAACAGTTCTATGATGGGCTAAAACTGGCTTGTGAACTACACCATGTAGATATTGTGGGTGGAGATACAACTTCATCCGTAACCGGGCTCGCCATCAGTATTACTTGCATAGGTGAAGCGGACAAGGACAAAGTGGTTTATCGCAACGGCGCACAAGATACAGACTTGATTTGTGTCAGCGGTGACTTGGGGGGAGCTTATATGGGACTTCAACTTCTAGAGCGTGAAAAGGCTGTTTTCCAAGGAGAAAAAGAAGCAAATCCGGATTTTTCCGGAAAAGAATATATTTTGGAACGTCAGTTAAAGCCTGAAGCACGTAAGGATATCATTGAGAAACTGGCTAAAGCGGGAATCAAGCCCACCGCTATGATGGATATTTCCGACGGTCTTTCTTCGGAACTGCTGCATATATGCTCACAAAGCGATACCGGCTGTCGCGTTTACGAGGAAAGAATTCCCATTGATTACCAAACGGCTGTAATGGCGGAAGAGCTGAATATGAATGTGACAACATGTGCTTTAAATGGTGGTGAGGACTATGAGCTATTATTTACTGTACCTTTAACAGAGCATGAACGAGTTTCGGCTATAGAAGGTATAAAAGTGATTGGTCACATCACCAAACCGGAGCTGGGATGTGCCCTGATTACCCGTGACGGACAAGAGTTTGAGCTGAAAGCGCAAGGTTGGAATCCACTAAAAGAAAAATAATTTTAATTAAACAACACTGATAATAAGCATCTTATGTTTTTATCAGTGTTTTTTTTTAGAAATAGTTTGCAGTTTAAAAAAGTTTCACTACCTTTGCAACCGCAAACAAGAAATAATGGTGCCATAGCTCAGTTGGTAGAGCAAAGGACTGAAAATCCTTGTGTCCCCGGTTCGATTCCTGGTGGCACCACTATCGATTCGGTAATAAAAAAATCCCTTGAACTTTTGAAGTTCAAGGGATTTTTTTATTCCTCGTATTGCAATTTGCAACCGCCTATACTTTAGAACTATGCAGTTTTTTATAAATCTCCACACGAGCATCTATTTCTGCTTGAGTCAAATGCGCAGGAAGTTCAATGGTAGTCCGCGGAGTTATTGCTACCAATACCATATCTCCCAAACCCTTTTTGTACTCTTTAATAACATTTTCAGTAAACTGACTGGATGAAATAACATCACGCATTATATTACCTTTTTTCATATCTCTAATTATTTTGTTTTTTATTTTACACACAAGCAGAATATACACTTCCCTATACAGGTTTAGATTGAGCTAAATCTTCCGATGTAGATTTGTTTTCCAAAGAGATATTGATCGCATTCATGCCTTTCACTCCACGCTCAAGGTCAAATGTTACGATATTATTTTCTGCAATATTGCCAATGACATTGTTTACATGAAAAAAGTATTTCTCAACACCTGAAAGGTCTTTAATAAAGCCAAATCCTCTTGACTCATTAAAAAACTCAACCCGTCCTCTCAGGATCGTTGGCTCCTCTTCTTCCTTTTTAGGAGTTGCTATAATTATTTCATCCGGATTAATTTCTTCCTTCTTTATATCCTCTGTCGGAGGAGTCGAAGTTATCATTCCGTTCTCATCTACATAGGCAATCATATCCTCAAAGCTATTTGAGCTGCCCGATAATTTCTTGCTTTCTTTCTTTTTCAGTTTTTCTTCTCGTTTAGCGAGTCTTTTCTTTTCATTTTCACGTTTACCAACTGTCATGGATTTTGCCATAGATTTTATAGTTTAATGGATGTATACTCGTCGGATAAATAAAATAACAAACTTAGAAACGACCTCAGATAGCAAACTCAACCTTACTGAGTTTCTTACCTGTCAGCTTCTGAATATCGTTAACCAACTTACGCTCTTCCTGCGAGCAAAAAGTCAATGCTGTTCCTAAATTACCAGCTCTACCGGTACGTCCGATACGATGCACATACGTCTCGGGCACATCGGGAAGGTCATAGTTTATAACCAACGGCAACTCATTGATATCAATGCCTCTGGCTGCAATATCGGTAGCTATCATTACGCGT
>ENA-OZBR01001097-OZBR01001097.1-human-gut-metagenome-genome-assembly--contig:-NODE-1097-length-10782-cov-6.921506_pt1 | contig 10782 bp, 10 predicted proteins | sample MGYA00243981_ERZ653524 | MGnify/ENA primary metagenome ERZ653524 (study PRJEB26926, sample SAMN06165084) | human gut metagenome | biome: ENVO:00009003; feature: ENVO:2100002; material: ENVO:00002003...
CTAGCTTCGTCGGCAGCGTCAGATGTGTATAAGAGACAGTAATAGGAGTTTATTATGGCAAAATCTGAAGAAATCAGTTTTACTTCTGCACATGAAATTAAAGCTGACCGCAGAATTCTGAAAACTAAAAAAGCGATTTACGAAGCACTTGTTGAGCTTATGCAGAAGAAAAAGCTAAATTCAATAACAGTTACTGAGCTTGCTGCACAGGCTGACATTAACAGAAAAACATTTTACACATATTATTCAACTGTCAATGATGTTCTTGATGAAGGGATTAATGAACTTATAACATCTCTTAAAGATCTTTTGTGTGCTATGTCTGAGGATTATAATATGTTCTCACCTCAGACTTTATTTGCATTTCTTAATACAATTATGTCTGATGCAGATATTGCAAGAGACCTTTTTGCTTCGGACAACGGAAGCCTGCTTTTTAACAGGCTCCAGAAAGCATTGCAGGAAACTCTTCTCAAAGAGCTGGTAAGCAGGGATATTAAGATGAATGTTCCTTCTGAACAATATCCTCTGATTTCTAGCTTTGTCGCTGGCGGAATGGTTTCCGCGTATTATGAATGGATAACCGATCCTGACGGTATTACTCTTGATGAAATGGCACGCACACTTACAACGCTTATTATTTCTGGCGTTCACGCATTTGCATAAGGAGAGCTTATGACTTTTAATGACAAATTTAAGTTTCTGATGGATATAACAAACACTAATAACACAACTCTGGCTGGTGCTGTTGGCATCGATAATTCTGCTGTAAGCCTGTATCGCAGTGGTAAGAGAAAATGTCCTCGTAATAAAGAAATTTTAAGACGAATGTCGGACTATTTTGCCTCTTCAATTAAACTCAGCTATCAAAGAAAGGCTTTGGCTCTTGCATCTGATTATAGCAGATTCAATCATTCCAGACCTTTGCCTGAATATTCAGACATGCTTTACCAGTGGCTGGCGGATGAGCTTCCTCAGACCAATACACTGGTTGACGGCATTCTTAATGAAAATATCTCTTCATCAGGCACTAATAATATTATGGGAATAAAATCCATTGACGTAATTCCCAATGCCACCAGTATTCTTTATAAGTCCGAAGGAAAAAAACAGGCTGTTATCAGTTTTATCAACCATCTTCTTACCCTTGAAGACCATGGTACAGTATATGTATGGATTGATGATGATGTTTACAGTATATTTGATAATAAGGAAATTCTTAATTCTATACAGGAGCTTCTGCTCAGATTGATAGATTATGGATATACTATATGCCAGATTTCCCCTTCTCCTGTCAATACCACCCAGTTTTTTGAAGAGTTTTTCTACTGGGTTCCGGCATATATTACCGGACGGGTGAAATCTTACTACTATCCTCGCATGCGTGATAATCTGTTTTCAAAAATAAGCATAATTTATCCTCCGCATGTTGCAGTTTACTCTGACTGTCTTTCAACGGTAAGTGATAATTCATTTACTGTTATGACAACCGAACCTGCAGTTGTTTCTATTAAAGAGAACGAATTCAAAACATTTTTATCCTACTGCAGGCCAACCATGAATATATATGAATCAGCAGAGGAGGTTTCTGAGTGTTTCCATCGTATCTTAAACACCCATGTAAACCATATCCAGAAGGGATTGAGTCTTCCTCCAGCAGCCATGCCGGAAGAACTGATAACAGAGTTTCTTAATAATAATCCTGACAGTCTTGGCGTAAATCTGCGTACCTCTTACCAGTTATCCACTGTATTTGATGATTTACGCAATGTTGATATATGTCCACTGGCAACTGCTGAAGAAGTTATAGCTGGCCATGTTCCGGTTATTTTCCCTGTTGTAAGACAACAGACAGCTGTATATTACACGCCCCGTTCTTATGCAAAGCATCTGCAGAATATTATAAGAATTATGGATACACATCCTGACTATTTCTTTGTTCCGATACAATACGATCCAGATGATAACGTATGTATAATTGTTAATGAAGGATCTGAGGCAATGCTTATCCGTACAGCCCTGCCAAGCATGGTTTTTGATTTCAATCACCCACAGATTGTACAGAACTTTCAGGAATATCTTTACAAGATTGCCAACGAAATTGGTTATTCGGATATCAATCGTAAGAAAATCCGGGCACAACTCAAAGAATTAATAAATGTACTAGAAAAAGCATAAAAAATACCGGTTAAGTTCTTAATATATACAAACTTAACCGGTAATTTTTATTCTGATTACATCTTAAAATACTTCATATCTTCATTAAGCTGGTCTGATACTTCCTTAACCTTAGCTGCTGTTTCTGCAAGAATATTAATAGTTGCATTAAGCTCCTGCATAGAAGATGTTGTCTGCTGTGTTGAAGCAGCATTCTCTTCTGATATAGCAGAAAGATTAGATATTACATCAACAACGGTAACTCTTGAACTGTCGCATACTTGTGCATTTCCCTTGATAACATCTGTTCCATGCTTTGAAACATTAATGCCATTACCAACTTCCTTAAATCTTTCCTTAGTTGCTGCAAGCTTTTCATACTGCTCTCTTACAAGAACTTCTGTACTTCTCATAACCTCAAGTGTTTCTTTCGAATCATTCTGGAGATCTGTAATAATCTCCTGAATCTTACTTGCTGTGCTGTCAGATTGTGATGAAAGCTTCTGAATCTCTGATGCAACAACTGCAAATCCTTTTCCTGCTTCTCCTGCTCTTGCAGATTCAATAGAAGCATTCAGTGATAACAGGCTTGTCTGGCTTGCAATATCTGCAATAAGTGAAGCAGCATTGCCAATCTTATCTACCGATTCATTAGTTGTCTCTATCTGTTTTGCAATTCTTGCAACTGCATCAGTAGTTCTCTGGACTGCATCACTTAATTCAATCATTGTATCCTGTGAAGCACTTTCGGCTTCTTCCATGTTCTTAGATGTCTTTGTAAGGTCAGCAATATTATTAACTATCTGAGTAATCTGTTCACCCATTGTCATAATTTCATTAGTTGCTGTCTCAATATCTTCTGCCTGTGATACTGCACCCTTAGATATCTCTTCTACTGCTGTACTGATTTCTCCTGCAGCAACACTTGACTGTGAAGCCATAGAGTCAATTGAATTACCTGACTCACCAAGATCTGTTGCAGACTTCGCAAGACTTCCAACAATTTCTCTTAACTTAATTATAAGAGTTTCAAGGGCTCTGCCCATGTCTCCGATTTCATCCTGTCTCTTAAGTACAGTCTTATCAACCTCTACTGTAAGATCTCCTCCGGCAACTTTCGTTACAGATACACTTGCTCTCTTAATCGACTTTGAAATACTCTGTGCTATAAATGTTGCCACAATTCCTACTAATATAAGTACTACTGCAGAAACTATAAGCATTGTTCCAACCTTCTGCATTATATAGTTTGTAATATCTGATGTAGGCTGTCCTGCAAATACACATCCTACAACCTGGTTATTATCCTTTAGTGGCACATATACTGCACAGTATCTCTTTCCATCTACCTTATAATTAGTATCTCTATATGTCTTTCCCGTCTTAACTACATCCCACACTTCACTTGATATATCTGTTCCCGTTAATCTTGCTCCCTTATTATCAGTAAGCGTTGTAAGAACTCTCTTGGTTCCATATGTAAGTGTAACCTGGACATCATTCTTGGAGTTCTTGACATATATATCAAGTGCAGCCGGTTTAATAGTCAATTCTTCGCCACCCTTGAATAATCTACCGTTCTTATATTCATAGTTGCCTTTAATATCCTCATAAGAACTCTGTACTGCCCCACTTAACAGTTCTAGTCCATCCATGGCCTCTTCTTCCAGTCCTGACTTAAGACTGAATACTGTAGTTGTAATAAGCCCCAGTACCATAACAATTACCGGTACAATAGCAAGCATAAACAGTCTGAATGTAATACCCGCTCTTCTCTTCTTTCTATCAGCGGCAACCTGTCTGGCTTTCTTCTTAACCTCAGCATCAAGCTCTTTCTTCTTTGCCCTGATCTCTTTTACCTTCTTCCTATTCTCAGCCTTAATCTCTTCAACTTTTTCAGTTCTTTCGGCCTTAGTATGCATTATCCCCATTATAAGACCTCCCTTTCCTCTTATTAAATTATTCACCAGAACATTTTCTTGTTCATATTGTTCTTTAAATTATACACTATTACACCAATTTTAGAAACCTTTTTCTTGTCAAAATATTAAAGTTTCACCAAAAAATTGCTAAAATCCGCCTTTTTTCTATTTCTTAAGCACATTTGCTTTTATATATGCAAATGTATACTCTTCCCCTTTATCAGCAAGCATCTTCAAAAGATTGTGAAGAAGTTCATCTGTTTCCGGGTGCATAATATAATGCCCAAGCCCCTTAATATAGTAATCCAATGGATCTGAATCTTTGTACTTGTCTTTATTATATATCCTGCTCGCTGCAACTCTGTCGCAAAACATCTCAGCAACATATTTCACAGGCATTTTCATTCCTGCAAGAATAGTGCTGTTACCTTCGACATCGTAATCTATCCAGTATTCAAAATGATGTTTGTTCCTACCCTTATGATGCAGCCATGCCTTTGAAACACCTTCATCTTCACGCTGGGCATTATTAGGGCTTCTGTGTCCATCCTGATAGTACTTAACCCCTGGTATGAACTCCGATGGCGAATATTTTGACAAATCATGCATCATTCCCTGCCTGTATAATCCAAGCTTAAAACAGTATTTTCTCACCAGCCTTCTGTGGGAATTAACCGTGTGCAGATGCCCATTGAAATTATGCAGCAACTTCTTCAATGTCATACAGACTCATCCTCCATTATCATTCTTCTACATATCCCTCAGCGGTTCTGTCTATAACCTCACCTGTATCAGGATTAACTGAAATCCCATTAACCTCAAGTCTCTCGTCAATCTGAATTACAAGGCACTGTCTTCCATCAATTACCTGTGTACTCACAATATCTGTCTTATCTGAATTAATCTTTATGACAACATCCGGCGTTTTCACTTCAAATTTCTTACCAGATGAAACATTTGATGCAACAAGCTTTCCATGTTCACCGGCAGCCATCTCAAAGTGTTCCTCGAAATTCTCAAGCTTTTCTTCTTTAACACCACTTTTTTCCAACAGATCCTTCATCTCAGTTTTATCAAGCATAACCGGTGCCGGACTTTCCTGCTTCTTCTCTTCTATAATCTGCTCAAGATTTTCATGAATATTCTTCACAATCTCAAGGTCAGCCTCTTCACCAAGTGCCTCATTAACAAGTGATGTAAATGTTTCCTTCTGCTGCTTTGCAGGAAGCGGAACCGCACAGTCAAGCAGGCAGTCGATAAGCCCGTCCTCAAACTCACTGACATCTTTAGTATAGAAAAGTGTCATATCCTCATCTGCACTTCTCTTATTAAATGCCGGGAACAGAAATCCCACATCCGGTACATCTACCATATGATTCTGCTTCTTATCGTGGAAATTATTGTCCTCCTCATCATACCCAAGCCCCGGCTTAGAAAGATTCACATGACATATACTGCATAAAATGTAGCTGTAAACCTCATCAGATGCATCATCCATCTCTATATTATCAGTAGTAACCGCAGGAATATCATATACCTGATTAATTAGAAGAATCAGATAATTACCAACATAGCTGTAATTATTGATAATCCTGTCATAGAATTCGTTAAGAAGTCTGTCATCCTTAAGTCCGCTGTCTCTTAAGTTCATTAAAAATGTTCTTGCGCCCTCATCAGCATACGCATCAACATTAAACTTCATATCAACCAGATTCTTTCCTGGTGTTCCTGAAAGAGTCTTCTTAAATATATCAAAATATTTATGCTTCTCCTCTTCCGGAAGATTAAGAAAATTCTCATTAAACTGTGTTATCTTATTTCGCTCACCATCAACATAGCATCCGCATAACCTTAATATTCCACAATCCTCTAATGTATATTGTGATTTAATTTCATTAAGTTCTTTTCGTGTCATAACTAACTCCATCCTCTGATTATTTATTTACTCATAGCCGGTATTGTCTGAATGTAAACATATTGTTTAATTATAGCATATACTGATGCCCACATGTAAAAAAGTTTCAATTCATGCAAGCATGATTACAGCGCATTTTTATATTCTCCTCGCTATCCGCGCATAAAAAACTTCCCCGGTTCTGGGGGAACCGGGGATGAGTAGAGGGGATAGAAATATAGTCAAATATAAGGAATTATGGAGTTATCCTTATATCTGTGTGTAATGTTAATTGTAAAATCATTCAAATTCATTCAAACAAATTCAATCTCTTTTACAATCATCTATATTATAGCATATTATTTTTGTCAATCAACAGATTTTTTGCCATTTTTTTAAAAAAAACAGTATTTTTTGTCAGTTTTTCGTCAACTTTTGTGACATTAGTTGTCAATATTATTTAACTTTTGCTTATACACTTTTGCAGTTGGTGTTATTGCCAGTCCCCCTTCACCTGTTTCTTTAAGACATACCGGCATATCATTACCGATTCTTCTCATGGAATCTATAACCTCGTCTGCAGGAATTACGCTCTTTATACCTGCCATTGTCATCTGTGCCGCCGTAATTGCGTTGACTGCCCCAGAAACATTTCTCTTTATACATGGAACCTCAACTAATCCGCAAACCGGATCACATGTCAGCCCCAGCATACTCTTTAAAGCAAGTGCCAGGGCATTTGCACATCCTTCACTATCTGCTCCCTGCATATAAGCCAGTCCCGCCGCTGCCATTGCACTTGCCGAACCAATCTCTGCCTGACAGCCACCTGCTGCTCCTGCAATAGATGCATTTTCAGCAATTACCGCACCTATTCCTGCCGCAATTAATAACGCTTTTACACATTCATCTTCTGTAACACCAAAACATTTTTCATAAGACAGTAATACAGCTGGAATAACACCGCATGAACCTGCTGTAGGAGCTGCTACAATTCTCTTCATGCATGCATTCGATTCCCCCATCTTTAATGCTTTTTCCATAACCTCACCAATAAAATCACCACATATATTCCTGCCAGACTCATTATAAATGCGCATTTTATATCCATCACCACCAGCCATTTTACTTGGTGACCTCAACTGCTGGTCATATTGCTCATCTGCACTCTTCATAGCCTGATACATCTTTTTCATCTGTGCAAATACATCTCTTTCAGACATAAGCTTGTCATGTGCCTGTACCGTAAGAACAACCTGCCATAATTCCTGCTTATTATTAATACTTAATTTCACAAGGTCCCTGATTGAATGATATTCTGCCATAAATCCTCCATTTTTCACCAATAATTATGCTAATCAAATTCTGCATTATGATTATTCCAAGCCAAGATAAGTCACCTTGACAACACCTTCTGCATGTCTTAACCAGTTAATCCCCTCCTCTGGCACTTCCTGGTCACACTCAAGCACCATAACTGAATTGCCGCCTCTGCCAGCCCTGTACAACTGCATGGCAGCAATATTAACTGATTTGTGTGCAAGCATTGATGTAACTTCTGCAACATGTCCAGGCTGATCCATGTTATGCACAACAAGTGTCGGATAATCACCTGAAAAATTCGTAGATATTCCGTCAATCTGAGCAATATTAATTCGTGATCCTCCAAGTGATTCACCAACAACTTCAAGCTTCTTACCAGTTACAGATGTCAGGAAAATCTGGGCTGTATTCGGATGTGCATCTCTTAATGCTGATTCTCCGAAAGTAACCTCTATGCCATGCTCCTTAGCAATCTCAAAACTGTCCGGAATTCTCATATCATCCGGTTTCATTCCAAGAAGTCCGGCAACAAGTGCCTTCCTTGTTCCATGTCCTTTTCCTGTTGCCAGAAACGATCCATATAGAAGGATTTCTGCTTTTGCAATCGGCTCTCCCATAAGTTTTCCTGCAATATAACCAATTCTGACAGCACCTGCTGTATGTGAGCTTGACGGACCAACCATCACAGGTCCTATTATGTCAAATATATCCATAAATTATCCTTCTTTCCAAGATTTTAAAAAAGCCACCGCTCCCTATACAGAAGCGATGGCACCTTTGCTATCATTGTCTTTAGAATACTATTCCGGCAGTTTTTTGTAAAGTGTAAAATACATTGTTGTAAAGCTTGCCAGACCGCCTATTGCATTAGATACCGGCTCAGCAATAAACACTCCTTCAACTCCAAGTCCAAGCATAGGAAGAATAATTGTAAGCGGAACAACAATTATAACCTTCCTGAATATTGAAAAGAACACAGCTCTCTTCGCACATCCAAGAGCTGTAAATGTCGACTGTCCCACGAACTGGAACGACATAAAGAAAAACCCAAAGAAATACAGCTTCAATGCATGTTCTCCTAAATTAATCATTGCCTTATCCGTTGTAAATACTGACAGAATCTCCTTTGGAAATACAATTACAGACAGCCATGCAATAAGCATATATAAAAATCCAATCGCAGCCGTAAATCTTATTGCTTTTCTGACTCTTTCGTATTGCTTTGCACCATAATTGTAGCCAAGAACAGGTTGTGCTCCACTACCAAGTGTACTACCAGGAACAGAAAGAATCTCCCTGACTGAATTAATTACAGTCATAATTCCTACATACATATCCCCGCCATACATAAACAGCATTTTATTACATACAACCTGTACGAGGCAGTTAGTTCCCTGCATAACAAATCCTGATATTCCAAGAGATGTAATCTTTCCAACCATCCCTGCTTTAAGAATCAGATTTTCTTCTTTTATATGGTAAAATGTTTTCTTTCCCATAAAAAAGCTTAAAACCCACATAAAAGACACACCCTGGCTTATTACTGTGGCTATTGCTGCACCATAAACTCCCATATGAAGCCCATATATGAACACTGGATCAAGAATGAGATTAATAATTGCACCAAGCATAACTGTCATCATGCCCTTTTTAGGATATCCCTGTGCATTAATAAATCCGTTAAGTCCCGTTGAAAGCACTGAAAATATCGTTCCCAGAAGATATATTTTAAGATACTGGTCAGCATATACATAAGTTTCTTCACTTGCTCCGAAAAGGAACAGTACTGGTCTTCTAAATATATAGCATAACGCCATAAGTGCCAGCGATGTAACAAAAAGCAATGATACAACCTGTCCTAGTATAAGTTCCGCTTTCTTTTCTTCTTTTGCTCCTCTTGCCATAGAAAAGAGCGGCACACCACCTGTTGAAAACAGATTTGTAAATGCCGCAACAAGTGTTGTAATAGGAAAAACCAGCCCTATTCCTGTTAAAGCATTGCTTCCAATAACAGGAAGATGCCCAATGTATATCCGGTCAACAACATTATACAGAATCTGTATAAGCTGAGCGACCATAAGCGGAATTGCCTGATTAATAACATTTTTCCAGACTTTTCCCTGTGAAAAATCACTTTGCATTACTATTCCTCATCACTTACATGTTCTTTAATATCTTTGGCATCTACAATGATATCTGGTGCTGTGCTGCCTGTAGAAGAAGTACCTCCCGCCTTACTTTTATAACCTGCCACGATTTCTCCTGCAACCTCTCCAATCTTATTTCCTGCTATTTTGATACCTTTTTCGGCAGTTTTCGCAGCATTCATAGCTTTCTTGTCAATTTCCTTTTCTTTGACAAATGAAGAAGCCTTATCTGCTGCTTTGTTAGTAACATCTACAGCCTTTCCTACACCATTTAAAACCTTTTCTTTATTAATCAAACTCATAAAAATACTCCTTTCAAAGCAGCTAATCCCCAATATAACTAATATATACTGGACTCCAGCAGTTTTATATAACTGTCTTTCGCTAATATTTCAGTGTAATTACTGAATTTATCTTTTCCGTATTTAATGATATTATACATCCGTTGTCAATTCGGTAAAAATGTGCTTTTACTTCGTCATTTTTCAATAATTCTTTACAATAATCGATACTTATATAGTTAAATTGTGGACCATTAAAGTATTCTTCTGGCATAATCTCATATGCCGCATCAAGATAACTTATATTATGCATATGTCCAAGATAATCGACATCTCTTCTTAAAATATTATACGAAATCTCTTTATATTCTGTATCGGGAATCTCATTTTTAGTAATTTCTTCTGAGAACACACGTCTTTCTGGCTCAGATTCATACCTATCCATAATTTCAGCGGTTATTCTGACTGGTCTTCTTTTGTTAATATCCATATATATCCATCTTGAAGTTGCAATAATAACTGTCTCACCATTATTATCAAGCACTTTAAAATCTCTATCAGCAAAAAGCTTATTTGCAGATGTTGACCATGTATAAACATTTAATTCATCATTATATTCTGGACGCTTGATAATCTGTACCTGCCATTTCAAAATCACCCACGCACAGCCTGTTTTATTAATTTCATTGAGTCCAAGTCCTACTGTTGCTGAATGTAAGCCTGCAATATCCTCAAGAATTGTAAGAATTGCTTTGTTAGTAGCTTCATTTTCTTTCCCGCAATCTTCAAGTCCAATTCTGTATGTATGATTAAACACCATAATAACCTCATTAATCTGTTTTTTATTCAATATTTTTGTTAATTATACAGTCACAATTACAATAACTCAAGAGATGTAATAAAGAATTGTGGTTACAGATTCCCTCAAATACTATATATAGTAATAATGTTTCACATGAAACATACAGAACTCATGTTCTATTGTATTGCTTGTGTTTATATATAATATGAACTCAGTTCATTCTGTCTCTTATACACATCTCCGAGCCCACGAGACC
>ENA-OZBR01001110-OZBR01001110.1-human-gut-metagenome-genome-assembly--contig:-NODE-1110-length-10716-cov-3.867930_pt1 | contig 10716 bp, 10 predicted proteins | sample MGYA00243981_ERZ653524 | MGnify/ENA primary metagenome ERZ653524 (study PRJEB26926, sample SAMN06165084) | human gut metagenome | biome: ENVO:00009003; feature: ENVO:2100002; material: ENVO:00002003...
AGATCATCCCCTATATCAAAAACATCTGCAAGCGCGACCCGTTCACCGGCAAGGTCGTCACCGGCGGCATCGTCACCGTGAAGGATTCCTCCTGGCTGATGAGCTGGACCATCAACCGCCAGCCGCAGTTCCGCACGCAGCCCAAGGACCACTGCCTCGTCTGGGTCTACTCCCTCTTCACCGACAAGCCGGGCGATTATATCAAAAAGCCCATGCGCGAGTGCACCGGCAAGGAGATCTGCATGGAGTGGCTCTACCACATCGGCGTGCCCGAGGACCAGATCGAAGAGCTCGCGACGAACAGCGCCAACACCGTGCCCGTCATGATGCCGTATATCGACGCGTTCTTCATGCCGCGCGCCTACGGCGACCGCCCGAACGTCGTGCCCGAGGGCAGCGTCAACTTCGCCTTCCTCGGCCAGTTCGCCGAGACCCCGCGCGACACGATCTTCACCACCGAGTATTCCATGCGCACCGGCATGGAGGCCGTCTATACGCTGCTGAACGTCGACCGCGGCGTGCCCGAGGTCTGGGGCAGCGTGTATGATGTGCGCGATCTGCTCAACGCCACCGTCAAGCTGCGCGACGGCAAGAAGGCCACCGACATGGACATGGGCTTCATGGAAAAGATGGCCGTCAAGAAGGCCCTCGGCAAGATCGAAGGCACCGACATCGAAAAGCTCCTCAAGGAGTACGGCGTCATCTAAGGATAAAAGCAAGCAGGATAGCAAGGAAATAATGAGAAAGGGCGGGAGCTAAAGCTCCCGCCCTTACCCTATTCCGAAAAGATTCAGTTCTTTGTCAGCACGCATTTGTCGCAGGGAGTGAGGCCTCTGCCCATCGCCTCAGCGAGCGTTGCTTCGTAATAAGTACCGCCGTTGCAGGTACCGGAATAGTGATAACGCTTGCCCGTCTTTGTCACATAGATGTGCTCGCCCTTCGTCTTATTCGCAACTGCCGCCGTCTGCGTCTCATTATACCATGTGACGACGCAGCCAAGCGATTCCGAAACGAAGCGTGCCGGAACCATTGTCCGGTTTCCGATGATTTGCGCAGGCACATCCAGTGTGTACGGCACATCGTTGACGTAAGCTGTTGTATTATCGATCTGGATGATCACGACTGTGTCATCCAGCGTACCAGTCGCCGTTCGAGTGTCATTGTCCCACGTGACCTCCGCGCCCAGATACTCAAAAATCGCCCGCATGGGCACAAGCGTGCGGCCGCCCACCAACTGCGGCGGCACATCGGTCTGCACCAACTCTGTGTCGACATACAGCTCGACTGCGTTGACAGACAGGCAGAGCAGTAGTGTGCAGGACAGCAGGCCAAGCATCAATGCAAATAGCTTTTTCATCGTTTCTCTCCTCTCTCGTTATACAAATAATTTAATCAGGGGATTCCTGTTATTTTCATTATATCCGTCGTTGTATATAAGTCAACAAAGAAAGGGCGGGAGCTAAAGCTCCCGCCCTTTCTTTGCGCTCTCGCGTCTATTTCACCGGTGCATTAAGTCGCTCAGCGCGCCGTCCACGGCGGTACCCATCTGCTGCATGGTGCGGCCCACGCAGGTCTTCATGGCTTTGCGCTTTTCTGCGACGGTCATGCCGATGATCGCGCCGGCGGCCATGCCGGCAGCCATACCGCGCCAGAATGCGGTATCACACATATCGATCACTCCTTTGCTCACGCGCTTAGTCTGTCCACACAAGATCGCGTCATACGCGGCAATTTTTGCCGCAAATCGCCCTTGCTGAATGCCTCTTTTCGGCCTATAATGAAAATGAGAAAAAGTAAGCATGAAGGAGAACCATATGACCACGATTTATCTCATCCGCCACGCCGAGGCAGAAGGCAACCTCTATCGCCGCGCGCACGGCTGGTACAACAGCATCATCACCGACCGCGGCTACCGCCAGATCGCCGCGCTCGCAAAGCGCTTTGCCGATACAAAATTCGACGCCGTTTATTCAAGCGACCGCTTCCGCACGATGATCACGGCGCTTTCCATCTATAAAACGCACGGCCTGCCGCTGCGCACCGTCCGCGCCCTGCGCGAGATCGACGTCGGCTATTGGGAGGATACGCCCTGGGCGGAGCTTGAGCGCACCGATCCCGAACAGCTCGCCTATTTCAGCAACGATTCGCAGAAGTGGCACGTTGACGGCTGCGAGAGCTTTGCCGAGGTCCGCGACCGCATGCGCAAGGCCCTCACTGACATCGCTGAAGCACACCCCAGCGAGACTGTCGCCGTCTTTTCCCACGGCATGGCCATGCGCATCATTGTCGGCACACTTCAGGGCATGACGCTGCACGAAATCGACAAGACCGGCCACGCGGAAAACACCGCCGTTGCAAAGCTCGAGTACGAAAATGGCACGTTCAATGTCATCTTCCGCGACGACGCCTCCCACCTCGGCGACAACATTGCCACCGTGCGCAAGCAGCCTTGGGTCAACGACCCGAAAGGCTTCGAGGGCGGCATCTACTACCGCGCTTCGGGCGAAGCGGGGCATTTCGACGTGATGCACGGCGGCGATGTCATCGGTGCGGTCAGCGTTGTCTCCTGCCGCGGCGGTGTGGGCACGATCGGCGAATTCTGGCTCGAGGAGAACGCGCAGAAGCGCGACCTCGGCGAAAAGCTCGTCGGTCAGGCACTCTCTTACGCGCGCTCGCATGGCTGCTCCATCCTCTCGACCGGCCGCATCGCTAAGAGCAATTTGGTCGGCCTCCACTGCGCGGAAAAGTGGGGCTTCCACCCCGTCTGCGAGGACGCGGAAAGCGTCACTTTTGAGAAGAATTTTGAATACGATGAGGAATCCTGCTGGAAGAGATTGCAGGAAGTTATCGAACAATGAAGAAAAAGAAGATCGAAAAGGCCTTTCTGCCGGTCTCGAAGGACGAGATGGTCGAGCGCGGCTGGTACTACTATGATTTCCTCGTCGTCACGGCGGACGCGTATATCGACCATCCGAGCTTCGGCACAGCGATCATCGCGCGTGTTCTGGAGGCCGAGGGCTACCGCGTGGCCGTGCTCGCCCAGCCGGACTGGCACAGCGCGGACGCCTTCCGCGCGATGGGCCGTCCGCGCTACGGCGTGATGATCGGCGGCGGCAACATCGACTCGATGGTCGCGCACTACACGGCGGCGAAAAAGCGCCGCACGCAGGACCTCTACTCCCCCGGCAACCGGATGGGCCTGCGGCCCGACCGCCCGACCATCGTGTACGCCAACCGCTGCCGCGAGGCCTTCGGCAATATCCCCATCGTCGTCGGCGGACTGGAGGCAAGCCTGCGCCGCTTTGCGCACTACGACTACTGGGATGACAAGGTCCGCCGCGCGCTCATTTTCGACGCACAGGCCGACCTGCTCGTTTACGGCATGGGCGAATATGCCACGCGCGAGATCGCGCGCCGGCTCTCCAAGGGTGAAAAGGCAGATGCCTTGACAGATATTCGCGGCACGGCGTTTGTGACGCGCACGCCCGAAGTCTGCGCCTTCGACCATGTCGAGTGCCCGTCATATGAAGAGGTGTGCGGGGACAAGCACGCCTACGCGCTCGCGACAAAGCTCGAATACGAGGAGCACGACCCCATCCGCGGCAAAGCGCTCTGGCAGGCGCACGGGCGTGACACGCTCGTCGTCAATCCGCCCGCGATGCCGCTTTCGCGCGAAGAGCTTGACGAAGTCGCGGAGCTGCCCTACATGCGCGAGGTACACCCGATGTACGACGCTCTCGGCGGCGTTGCCGCCATCGAGGAGGTGCGCTTTTCCGTCGCGCACAACCGCGGGTGCTTCGGCGGATGCAACTTCTGCTCGCTGGCGTTCCATCAGGGGCGCATGATCACCTCACGCTCGATCGAATCCTGCGTGCGCGAGGTCGAGGGCTTCACCCACGACCCGAAGTTCAAGGGCTACGTCCACGACGTCGGCGGTCCGAGCGCCAACTTCCGCCATCCGTCGTGCAAGGATCAGTTGAAGCGCGGCATGTGCCGCAATAAAAACTGCCTCGCTCCCTACCCCTGCAAAAATCTCGATCCCGACCACTCGGAATATGTCGAGCTGCTGCGTCGTCTTCGCGCGATCCCCGGCGTGAAGAAGGTCTTCGTCCGCTCGGGCATCCGGTATGACTATCTGCTCGAGGACAAGGGCAGTCCGTTTTTGTCCGAGCTCGTCAAGTACCACATCTCCGGCCAGCTCAAGGTCGCGCCCGAGCACTGCGTGGCGGGCGTGCTCGACTACATGGGAAAGCCGCACTTCGACGTGTTTGAAAAATTCTGGGACAAATACCGCTCCGTGAACGAGAAAAACGGGCGCGAGCAGTATCTCGTGCCCTACCTCATGTCGTCCCACCCCGGCTGCACGCTCGAAGACGCGGTGCAGCTTGCGGAATTCCTGCACTCCACGGGGCATAAGCCCGAGCAGGTGCAGGACTTCTACCCCACGCCCGGTACGCTCTCGACCTGCATGTACTACACCGGCATCGACCCGCGCGATATGACACCTGTCTTCGCCGAGACGACGCCGCACGGCAAGGAATTGCAGCGCGCGCTGCTCCAGTGGTTCCGCCCCGACAAGAAAAAGCTCGTCATCGAGGCGCTCAAAAAGGCCGGACGCGAGGACCTCATCGGCTACGGGCCGAAGTGCCTTGTCCGCCCGTACGGCGATGACCGCGCGATGCCGCACGGCAAATCCGGCGGCGGCAAAAAGCCCTCCGCCGCTCAGACCGGCGGCCGCAGAAACGACGCGCCCCGCGGCGGGCAGAGCCCGAAGAACAGCGGCGCTGACAAGCCGAAAAACTTTAAGCGCAAATCCGGCTGGGCCAAGCCAAAGCCCACGGCAAAGAGCAAAAAGAGATAAAAAATGCTTGCAAAGCGATCGCTTTGCAAGCATTTTTCTTTTACCGCTCTTATATTCACTTGCCAGGCGACAGAAAAAAGCCCATGGGTTTGCAAAATCCACGGGCTTTTTGACGAAATGAATCAATATCCGCTCACTGATAATCGCTCAGCAGGAACATCGACTTGATCGCGACGACCTCATCGTATTCCTCCTGCGAGACCTGCACGTCGGCGTTGAGCGCCTTGAGGTCAGATTTCAGCACCTCGAGCGCTTCGTCCGCGCTCTGGGCGCGGCCCTCGCGCAGGATGCGGATCATGCGCGTGAGAACAACAGGGTGCGCATAGCGCGCCGGCAGCGGAAAATCGTCCGGCAGGACGTGGGCAAGGTTGGCCTGTGCCTCTTCCCAGGCGCGGGCGACGGCCTTTTTGTTGTTCTTCGCCGTGGGCAGCACGTGCGCGCCGGAAAAGAAGAAGATCGCCGCAAAGCCGAAGAGGGCAAAATACATGCCGAAATCTCCGCCGTTGCGCCACGAGATGATGCCGTACACCAGCGACGCTGCGCCCGCCAGCACGATGGCCAGCGCGACCCAGCGGTAGGCGGGGTTCGTATGCTGGTTCACACGCTTGGCTCTGGCTGCTTTGGAGAGCCGGTCTGTCAGCTCAGGGTAACCGGAGAGGAACTTCTGCGCCTTTTCCAGCTCTTCTTTCGCGCTCTGCGCGTCGCTCGTCAGCTCGGAAAGATAGCGCGCAGCCTCTTCCTTTGCCTTCTGCTCCAAGCGCTGCTCGCCGCCGACGCTCAGCGTCGGGATCTCGGGATGCACTTCCCCGATATAGGCGAGCATCGCGTCCACGTCTTCCTCGCGCTTGAAGGTACACTGCTTTTCCTTCCCGCCGTCATACTGCACCACGAGATAGGGGATCGCGCCGAACACGCCCTTGCCCGAAAAGCCGCCCTGGCTCATCGCCACGCGCTTGAAGACGCGGCGCACCGACGAAAAGGCGACATAGTAGCGCCGGTCGATAAAATAGCTATTCAAAAACAGCGCCTCTTTCCCCACGCCGCAGGGGCCGAAGCGCTTGCAGGACTTCTTGTCCGCGGCGACGGCTTCGGCGTTGAGACTCGTTTCGCCAAGGCGCACAGGTGCAAAAATCATAAGGCTCCTCCAAAATCTGAAAAAAGCGGTGGGAGAGGATTCTCCCACCGCTCTACGAATGGTTTACTTGTGCAGCGTCTCGTAGTGAGGCTGGGGATTGCGCTTCTTGATGGTGTACAGGAAGATGCCCAGGAACACGATGGCAACAATGATGCCGACAGGGTAAGCAACGGCAGTGTTGTAAACGGTCGCGCCTTCAGCAGTCTTGGTATTCAGGAACTGGCCGAGGCACTCGTTGCCCAGCAGGAAGTACGTCACGGACACAGCGCTCATAAAGGTAGCGGGGACAGCGGTGATCCAGTAGTTCTTCTTATCATAGAAGAGGTACATGGAAGCGGCCCACAGAACGATCATGGCGAGGGTCTGGTTCGTCCAGCTGAAGTAACGCCAAATGACAGTGTAGTCGATCTTGCCGAGGGCATTGCCGATACCGAGGATCGCGCCGACGCCGAGGACGGGCACGCAGAGCATCAGGCGGTTCTGCCACTTCTTCTGATCAATCTTGAACCAGTCGGCCAGAACAAGACGGGCGGAACGGAACGCCGTATCGCCGGAGGTGATGGGGCAGGCGATAACGCCGAGCATGGCGAGCGCGATGCCCACGCCGCCCATGGTCTTGGAGCAGACATCATAGATGGCCTTGGACTGACCCATTGCCAGTGCCTGTGCCAGACCGGTGTTCAGGCCATCAGTGACCTCGTACAGAGAGCAGCCTGCAGCGGCCCAGATCAGGGCAATGACACCCTCGCAGACCATGGCACCGTAGAACACGAAGTGGCCCTGCTTCTCACTCTTCATGCAGCGAGCCATCAGAGGCGACTGGGTGGAGTGGAAGCCGGAGATAGCGCCGCAGGCAACGGTGATGAACATGAAGCTCCAGATAGGAGTGCCCGACGGATGCATGTTGCCGAAGTTTGCCCAGATCTCGGGGATGGTGTAGGCGGGGTTGGTGAAGATGCCGAAGATGACGCCGATGGCCATGATGATCAGGCAGATGCCGAAGATGGGGTAGATCTTGCCAATGACGGCATCAATGGAGATAAAGGTTGCAATAAAGTAGTACACCAGAATGATGATGAGCCAGAACAGCAGCGAGGTGAGCACGCCGGAAGCGCCGCTCTGACTGCACAGCTCCACGATCAGGCCTGCGGGACCTACCGCGAACACAGTACCCACCATGATGAGCAGCACCACCGAGAACACGCGCATGACGTTCTGCATCACAGGGCCTAAGTACTTGCCGGTGATCTCGGCGATGGAAGCGCCGTCGTTGCGCTCGCTCATCATGCCGGAGAAGTAGTCGTGCACACCGCCCGCAAAGATGGTGCCGAAGGTGATCCACAAAAAGACCACCGGGCCCCACAATGCGCCCTGCATGGCACCAAAAATGGGGCCAAGGCCGGCGATGTTCAGCAGCTGAACGAGGAACAGCTTCCACTGGGGCATCACAACGTAGTCCACGCCGTCATTGATGCGCACAGCAGGCGTTTCACGGTCGTCCGGGCCGAAGGTGTTGTCCACGATCTTACCATAGACAAAGTAGCCCACGATCAGGATCGCCAGACAGAGTAAGAAACTGATCATACCAGAAACCTCCTTTTTCTTTGCGCCGGAATGATGGCAGCATTTTCCATATTTTCCATCCATCCCGGCCAGCTTTCTGGGTCTATGTTAACATATTTTTCATAAAAGTGATAATATGCTTCTGGTATAGGGGCATATCAAAGGCCATATACCAGCAAAGATTTTTAGCTGATGCTTCGTTTCTTTTTCGTGCGATTCATCAACAAAAGGACAGCCGCAGCGCATAAAGCGCCACGGCTGTCGGCCAAATTCCTTTGCTTTCCGGTTTTTCTGTATTCCAATGTTTTGCCAGTTCTTAACCGGTTTCGGCGGTCATTTCACGGTCAGCGCCGCCTGCTTGTGCAGCAGCTGCACAAAGGTCTGCTCCTCCGGGCGCAGGGTCCCCCTGTCCGGATAGACCAGAACATCCTTCATGCGCTGGCGCTGGGCCGGGCACTTCCTGAGCACCAGATGATACTGCTCCAGCGCCCGCCGGGGCATGGGCGACGCCCACATATAGGCATTGGGCAGGTTCTGCAGGATGGAGAACTGGCTACACCGCTCGTACACATGGATGCGGCGGTTCGGGTTCGTATGCCAGCGCAGGCCGCTGTCCTCGCCGCCGGGCAGCTGGAAATCACCGTGCAGGACCTCCATATAGCTGTTCAGCTGGGTAATGTCGGTCACCTCGCACTTTGCCAGCGGGCCTTCGCGGTTGGTCAGCAGCCGGTATTCAAACTCCATCACCGGCTCCCGGTGCAGACCGTGACGGTCGCAGTAGCGGTGGTAGTAATCCTCGTCCTCCTCCGCGTAGCGCAGCAGGGCCAGATGATAGCCCCGCCGCAGCACATGGTCCAGCGCTTCCATGGAGCCGGATTCCCGGATATGCACCCGCAGCTGCTGGCTGTCTGCCATCTGCTGCAAAAAATCCACCGTCGCGTAGGAAGCATAGGTGGCGTGGGGCAGCACCACCCGCAGCTCCGCACAGCTGCTCTGCCGGCTGCGGGCATCCAGATCCAGCCGGTCCACCTCGTCCAGCACCCGCTCTGCCTGCCGGATAAAATGCCGTCCCTGTTCGGTGGGGATCATGCCGGTGGACGAGCGCTCAAAGATACGGATGCCGTATTCCTCTTCCAGATTCTTGAGCGCCTTGCTCACATTGGGCTGGGCCGCATACAGCTGCTTTGCCGCCGCGCTCACCGAGCCCCACTTGCGGATGGCCACCAGATAACGCAGTTCCGTAATATTCATGTGACTGCCCCCTGTTCCAAAAATTATTCCTATTTTATCAAGCCGGGCGGCCGGCTGTCAAGCCAAATGCGGTTGACGCGCCCCGCGCAGAGCTTTATAATAAAAATGCTGTATTTACAAAAAGGAGTTTAGCTGCTATGGAGACTACCTACCGCGTTCTGCGCATTGACGAACAGCTGTACGGCTGTGAGGAGCTGCCTGCCGGTCAGCCGGTGCTGTGCGATGTCACGCTGGCCGACCCTGCCGGGGCCCGGCGCATCCTGCCCTACCCGGACAAAGAGCTCACCCGCCTTGGCATCGGCGAGGGCAGCACGGTCGTCCTGACCGCAGACGGAACGCTGAAAAAGGCATAAACACAGGAGGAACACATGAAAAAGATCAAAACCTCTGCCCTGATCGGTCTGGGCGCACTGGGCATCCTGTTCGGCCGCAAAATGCCCGGCGTGCAGATCATTGCCGATGAGGACCGCATTGCCCGCTACTCTGCCGAACCGGTCGTCTGCAACGGCGAAGAATGCAAGTTCTCTTACGTCACCCCCGCCGAGGGCAGGCCGGTAGACCTGCTTCTGGTAGCCGTCAAGGCCACGGTGCTGGAGCAGGCCATTCAGGACATTGCAAAGTTCGTAGGGCCGGACACCGTTATCCTCAGCGTGCTGAACGGCATCACCAGCGAGGAGCACATTGACGCAGCCTATCCCGGCCACACCCTGTGGAGCGTTGCCATCGGCATGGACGCCACCCGCACCGGGCGCACGCTGGTGTTCAATCAGGCGGGCAAGATCCAGTTCGGTGAGCGCAGCGGCGAAATGACCGACCGCGTGCAGGCCGTGGCCGACTATCTGGACGAGTGCGGCATTGCCAACGAGCCCTGTGGGGATATCCTTTACAAGCAGTGGAACAAGCTGATGGTGAATGACGGCCTGAATCAGGCCGCAGCCGCCTTTGACCAGCCCTACGGCGGCCTGCGCCAGCCCGGCGAAGCACAGGACATGATGCGCGCGGCCATGCAGGAGGTCATCCGGCTGGCGAACCTTGAGGGCGTGCCCCTGCCGCCGGACAACGATGTGAGGTTCATCGACGCCATGATGCCCACCTTCAACCCCGATGGCATGCCCAGCATGCGGCAGGATGTGCTGGCAAAGCGCCCCACCGAGGTGGAGGAGTTTGCCGGTGTGGTGCGCCAGCGGGCCAAGAAGTACGGGATGCCCACCCCTGCCAACGACTTTTTCTACACCCGCATCCGCGAGATCGAGGCGGGATATGACCAGTAAGGAGCCGCCCATGCATACGCTTTATTTCACCCGCCACGGAGAGACCGTCTGGAACGTTGAAAACAAGATCTGCGGCATGACCGACAGCCCCCTCACCGAGCGGGGCCGCCAGCAGGCCCGGAAGCTGGGCGAAGCCGTCAAAGCCAGCGGGGTGCACATCGATGAGATCCTGTACTCTCCCCTGTCCCGCGCCGCCGACACCGCCATGGCCATTGCCGAGGCCACCGGCCTGCCCGCCCGGTGTGAGCCGCGCCTGCGGGAGCAGTGCTTCGGCAAGTACGAGGGCACACCCCGCAACGGCGGCGAGTTCCGCGTTTCCAAGACCCACTTTGCCGACCGCTACGACGGCGGCGAGAGCATGATGCAGCTGGCCCAGCGCATCTATAACCTGCTGGACGAGCTGAAGGCCGACACCGATAAGACCTATCTGCTGGTGGCCCACAACGGCATCGCCCGGGTGGTGCAGTCCTATTTCTACGACATGACCAACGAGGAATACGCAGCTGCGGGCATCAGAAACTGCGAACTGGTGGAATACCATTTTGAATAAAGTTTCTTCAAAATCTTGCACGGCCTCGCCCTCTCCGTCACGCCTTGCGGCGTGCCACCTCTCCCAAAGTGAGAGGCTTTGGCAG
>ENA-OZBR01001111-OZBR01001111.1-human-gut-metagenome-genome-assembly--contig:-NODE-1111-length-10707-cov-5.533984_pt1 | contig 10707 bp, 8 predicted proteins | sample MGYA00243981_ERZ653524 | MGnify/ENA primary metagenome ERZ653524 (study PRJEB26926, sample SAMN06165084) | human gut metagenome | biome: ENVO:00009003; feature: ENVO:2100002; material: ENVO:00002003...
GCGCATTCGGCGAGATGCGTTTGCGAAAGTGGTTAATTTTAGATTAGCGCTAACACCGCCCGGCCGGCGACGTCTTCGAGGGCGCGAGGGAGGACGCGCTCGCCTTCATGTCCTTCCCCCGCGAGCACTGGCAGAAGATCAGGACGAACAACGTGCAGGAGCGCGCGAACCGCGAGATCAAGAGGAGGTACCGCTCGGTGCAGTCGTTCCCCTCCGAGGCGTCCATGATGCGGCTCGTGTGCGCGGTGCTCGCCGGAGAGGAGGGCAGGTGGGCCGCCCACCGGGTCGCCGCGCCCGAGTCGGCCGCCCGCGCGTCCGCCCCGGCCCCGGCCCCGGAACCGCTCGAGGGCGAGAGGCTCGAGGCGGTCAGGCTGGCCGCGCACGAGGTCATAAGGGAGGTCCTTGACCGCCACGGCGTGGCGGAATAGCCTTAGGCGCAGGGGGCGCTGACGCGGCCCTCCCTCTTACACCACAAAAATTCACGCCATCACACTCATCGCCGTCGGCGGAAAACGCCAGGTTCCCTGCCTGTTCATCGACGGCAAACCACTCTACGAGTCAAGCGACATCATCGCATGGGTGCAGGAAAACCTGCTCTAGTACGCACGCTCTGTCCGTCCAGGGCCCCAACCCATACGACCCAAACATGTACACCAGCATCCAAAGTCGACATTTTTCGACATCTTTGGATGCTGGCGTACAGCTTTTTGGTAGTCATGGACGCTCTTGGCCGGCTAATTGTTTGAGGAGACCTTTGGATTATGGCTGTTTGACGCCTCTGGAAAGGTTTCCGAGAGGGCTGTGGTCAAAAAAGGGCAAATATGAGTACTGCTACCTGTTTAGTAGCAGCGATTTTGATCACTTCAGGAACTATTCAACGTTCCACTCGTCCGCAGACGACGTTATTTCTCCTCATATGTTCAATAAAAGTAGCTCTTAATGGGAACAAATCTCATCAGGAGCTACAATTTATAGCAAATAAATGCAACCATAATGGCAACTGTACTCATATTTGCCCTTTTTTGACCACGACCCTCCAGAATAGTCGCTGAGAGCGACACTAAATGACAAAATCCGACACTTGAACGTTCTTATATGAGTAGCCATTGAAGGACACCTAACGACTACTCCCATTCGCGACACACTGTGTCGCGAATTAAGCTGGCCCCATTACCGAAGACCAGTGAGAGCTCCTGCCCAGAATCTCAATAGCTTAATAAAGGGCTCCCCTCCGGAAGTTCAATGAGCATCCAAATTCCAAGCTGAAAAGCAAAGGAGTATCGAAGCCGTCAATGCTCATTTCCTATCGAACAGGCAGGTCAAAACAAGCTAATTAGCCCGATGAACTGCTTGTATTTTTGTCTACAAAATTGTATACAAAAAGAGAATCCGAGAACCGGCGCTCGACATTATGTCGATCGATAGGAGGCGCCATGGATGCTAAGCAGCTCGAAAAGATGATGGGGTTTGCTCCCGGAGAGTTGAAGAAAGCCGCGGAAGCCTACGAAAAAGATGAGTGGCCGAAAGGTCACACCATCAAGTTGGGAAGGCCGTCGATCTCCGATGAGCCAAGCGTCGTTATAACAGCACGTGTGGGCGAATCGATTCTTGAGGCGTTTGACGAAAAAGCCAAACGCCATGGGCAAACACGCACGGAGCGGCTCAGAGAGCTCATTACACTTGATGCACTGATTGCCTAGGCCCGCTCCCCCGTCGGACCCAAACATGTACGCCAGCATCCAAAGTCGACATTTTTCGACATCTTTGGATGCTGGTGTACAGCTTTTTGCTACATAGTCGTTGGGGACGTCCTTAAATGACCAGTCGTTAAAGAACGCCCCCGATGACTAGTTAGCCGTGGAAGCGAGCTGTGGGTGCAAGCGGCTGTTCGCGAAAGACGCGCTCGACGGCAGCGCGGTATTCGTCGACCTTTTTGGTCTTGCGTACGATCTTGTGGACGGTAGCGGGATCGGCGAAGGCGCATTTGGCGTAGAACCACCACTCCTTCATGCGAAAGACCGCGTTACCGCCAATCTCTTCTGCATATGCCGCAAACAGCGTGTCATGGAAACGATGCAGTTCGGCTGCCGTGGCAGCAGGGCCGCCCTTGACCATGCGAGCCAGCGCGGGGTTCGCAAGCAAGCCACGCCCCAGCATCACATGGCGTGTGCCGGGATAGGCCTCCACCAGCGCATCCATATCCTCAAGATCAAAAATATCGCCGTTATAGGCAACCGGGAACGGCGCACGCTCCAGCGTCTCGCCATAGAACTCCTTGCGCGGCGAGCCCGTATAGCGGTCCTTTTGCACACGCGGATGCACGATTAGCTCTGCCAGCGGCATGCGGCAATACAGATCGAGCACGCGCTCATACTCGTCGTCGTCCTCGAGCCCCAGCCTAGTTTTGACCGATACCGGCAACGGCGACCGCTCGCACACATCGCTTAAGAACGCCTCGAGCTCGTCGAGATTGCGCAAGAAACCCGAGCCCTTGCCCTTGGCGACAACCGTTCCCGAAGGGCAACCCAGGTTGAGATTGACCTCGCGGTAGCCCATGTCGGCGAGCACCTGTGCCGCCCACACAAACTCGTCCGCGTTCTTGGACATCAGCTGAGGCACTACGTTGAGCCCCTGGTTATTGGCAGGATCGATCTCCTTAAACGCCTTGCCGCCAAAGCGGTTTCCCACCCGCGGCGGCGGCAAAAACGGCGTGTAATAGCAATCGAGCGCACCGAAGCACTCCGCATGCACGCGACGGAACACATGCCCGGTAATCCCCTCCATAGGGGCCAGCGAAAGGATCATCTACTCTTCTCTCATATCAACACAACAAAGGGGCCGTCCCTTTGTCACATGCATTATGCCTTGCGCTTCAGGCGATTCACAAGGAAGAGGTAGCTACTGAACGATGACCACCCTCCAGCCGCACCCCATACAACGAGGTCTAATACTTTTCCCGAGAAGTGAACGAGTGAAAACGGGCCCCCGAAGCATCGGCACTTTCGAGATGCAATTTCCTGCGGTTTTGCCAGCCAAATCCTGCGGGTTTGACGTCTAAAAATGTCGATGCTTCGGAGGTCCAAGTATGGCCGTTCACTTCTCGGAAAAGTATTAGACCTCGATTTACATGCCACTCAATGTGACAAAGTGGCTGCTCCTTTGTCACATTCGATGAAAAAGGGCACCGATGTTAGTCGATGCCCCAAAGCGGCTGCAGGTTAAGCCCTACAGCGTATGTCTAAGACGAATCGAACTATTCGTCCCAGGAGAGGTTCTTACCAGTCTTTTTTGCCAGCAGCAAGAACAGGCCGATAATAACGTTGCATGCGATGCAGAAGATGAAGACGCCCTGGAAGGAGCCGACAAGCTCATAGACCTTCATCATAACGGGCATGCCAAAGGCGCCGACGATATAGCCCACGGAGCAGATCAGCGCGAAGATGCGACCGAAATCGCGGGAGCCAAAGACATCCATAACCAAAACGGTCAGGGCAGTGCCAGCGATGACGTACATTACGTCGTTCACGCCTGCTGCGAGGATGCTGAGCGTCGAGTTGCCGCTGCTCATCATGAGCATGACAAAGGAGAGGATGGAGACAGCGAGCCAGCCCAGAATGGCCTTCGTGCTGCCGAACCTATCGCAAGTGGTGCCGACGATCGGATTGAGGAACAGATCGAAGAGCGATGCAGCGGATACCATGAAGCCGCCCACCATGGGGCTAAAACCAACCTCGGAAGCATACGTCGGGAAGAGCTGGTTCATGCAGCAAGTGAGCTGAACGAGACAGAGGAAGCCGATGCAGAAGAAGAAGGCAGGCGACTTAATGGCGCGCGCATAGCTAACGCCACGCGTGCTATCCTCGGTCGTCTCCTCGGTCTCGGTGACCGTCTCGCCCTCGACGTAGCCATAGGGCAGCATGCCCTTGTCCTGAGGCTTATAGCGAATAATCAGGACGGAAGCGGGGAGAATGAGCACGGCGGAGACGCCAGCGAGCACCAGATAGCCAGTCCTCCAGCCAGCGGCCTCGATGACAGAGGTGATGACGGGGCTCATGATGAGCATGTAAATCGAGTTCACTGCCCAAGCGAGACCGATTGCCAGGCCACCAGATTTTTTGAACCACTGGTCAATAACGTCGGACATGGCGACGCCGGTGGTGAAGGCGAAGCAAACGCCAATCAGGGCGCCAGCGCCGATGAACATCCAGACTTCGGTGTAGAAGGCCATGCCTACGCCGGCAGCAAGCAAAATAAGCTCGACAACGGGGAGCCAAACCTTGCCAACGACCTTGGGAATGAGTTTTCCGACAAACGGAAGAGCTGCCGCAAGACCAATGAGCGTTGCGGTGAAGTAATACGAGAAGATGGAATAGTCAAACCCGAACTCCTCGCACACGGGTGCGACGAAGGAGCCCGCGATGACGCTATAGGATCCGGTCGTGCCGGCAGACATAAGGCCGAGCGCGATTACGAGAACCCATGCGTAAACCTTGCTGCTCTTTAACTTTGCATTTTCCATTGATACAGCTCCTAGAGACCCAGAAGGGCACACATAACGGCCTTGATGGTGTGCTGACGGTTCTCTGCCTCACGGAAGATGACCGAAGCGTTGGCCTCAAAGCACTCGTCGGCAATCTCAAAGCCCTCGGTGATGATTTCGCGATGGAGGTCGTTCTTGCACTGGTCGAGGAGCATTTTGCCGACACGGTGATCTGCGTTATGGACAGAGGGAAGCTCATGCATGCAGAAGATGTCGGGATTGTTGGTGCGCTTGCACAGCTCGCTGGTGACGCGATAGGGGTACAAAGACTCGGCATCGCCCAGCCAGGAGTTGTAGTCGTCGGGATCCAGAACCTCTTCGCCGCACTCGGGGTTGATGTAGCGCCACTCCTCGGTAACGATAACGTCAACGCCATCCAGGGCATCGAGGTCAGAGGTGATGGTAAAGGTCCTATTGGGAGCGTACTTGGCGTAGCAGGCCTCCACCTCTTCGATCATTTCCTTGCACATCTGATGACGGAGGTCGTCGGGGCCGATGGCGAGGAAGTCCATGTCGAGCATAGCGCACAGACGGCCATACCACACTGGGGCGCCGGCGCAGTTGCCAACGAAAGCCATCTTCTTGCCGCGGCTCGTACGCAAACCGCCCCATTGCTCTTCCATCGTAAGAGCGTCAGCGAGCATCTGAGTCGGGTGATCGCCGAGAGTAAGGGCATTGATGACCGGGATGTCAACCAGGTCGGCGACGTCATAGAGGAACTGCTCGTCCTTCTGTGCGCGGTAGACGATGAGATCGTACATGCCGTTAAAGACGCGCATGGCATCCTTGACGGTCTCGCAGTCACCCATGTGGGAGTTGGTCAGATAAGTGAAGCCCATGCCCAAATCATTGCAGGAGGTCTCGAATGCGCAACGAGTACGGGTCGAGCCCCACTCAAAGTTGGCGAGGACGTTTTTGCCGGGGAAGTAGCGCTGGTCGACACCAGACTTCTTCTGAGCCTTAAGGTTCCAGGCAAGATCGATGAGATAGCGGAAATCCTCGGAGGAGAGATCATGGATGTTGATGTAGTCGCGACCGCGGAGGCTGTTGTTCATGCCTATTTCCTTTCGAATTATTATCAAAATTATTGTTGAATGTGTCCCCGAGGAAAACACGGATATCCCTCGGGGAGCGGTACATGTGGCGCCTAAGCCAAAGAGCGCAGGCTCTAAGGCTCACTAACGACTGGCCGCCACGTCCTTAGTCCAGCAGTGCACGCCGCCGCCGGACAGGTTAAGCGCGAGGGAATCAATCATGATGACTTTGCGATCGGGGAAGCAGCTCTCAAGAACTGCCTTGGCCTGCTCATCCTTCTCTTTCACGACCTCGCTCATGCCCTCGTGGTAATAACGCTGGCCAAGAACGACGCCGTTGCAAATCAGGAAGTTGCAGTAGCTCGCTGCGGCGTAGAAGTGGACGGGGCCCTCGGGCCAGGGGGTGCCATCCATAAACTTGCCGCCCATTTCGTCGATGAAGCCCTTATAGAGCTCGTAATCTTCATCGCCAGGGGCGATAACGACTTCAATAGGCTCGGCGGTGGGCATACGAACGATCTCGAAGGGCTTGCCCTCCCAGTCCGTTTCGTTGCTCAGGATCTCGTAGGCTGCCTCAATGCGGCGACGAGACTCTGCTCCAGCCTTGCTCGAGGCTGCCTCTTCATCGGACACCTCGGCAAGAAGAATCTTGTTCGGAGTGATAAAGCGACACATCTCATCAATGTGAGCTGCAAAGCTCATGCCAAAGACGGGAGTTCCGTCTTCCTTCTCGTCGAGGATGCCCAGTCGATAGTCGTCGTCCTCGAGCATAGGCTGCGGAAGCCAGATAACCTTGTTGAGGTTGTAGATGCGCTTATACTCGGCCTCTACTTCCTCTTTCGTGAACTCGGGATTACGCTTGCGGCATTCCGTGTCCTCGATGGCGATCAGAGTGCCGTGACCGTCAAACTCGCGGTCACCGCCCTCCGAAACCATTTCGGAATTGACGATATCGAAGCAACCGAGCGCAACCGCCATGTGAACGGCTGCCTTACGTGCGGACTGGCACTCCGGGGAGTTCTTGTCCCACACGCCGTAATAGGTCCAAGCGGGGTTGACCATATAAGAATGGCCCTTGTCGTCGACCATGATGCTGGGACCGTTGTCGCGGACATAGAAGTTGGAGTCTTCGAACTGCGTGATCTCGATGCGATCGAGATCAACCCCCTCCTCCTTCAGGCGCGAGCAAGCCTCCTCATAGGAGCCGGGGGTGCCGCAATTGAGGTTGACCGTAACGTCGCCATACTCGAGCAGAGCCTTGATCACGTCAACGCAGGGCTGGCGGTTATCGTAGCCCTCTGCACGGATGTAATCGGGAAGCCATGTCACATAGACGTTGGAGCGCTTCTCGAACTCGCCCGGCATACGATAGTTCTCGTACATGGTTGGTCCTTCCGTCGGGTTTCCCGCGATGCTGTCCGGCCGCGACAATAGCGGGGTTTCACCTGCTATAGTACTACTATACCTACCGTTCGGTAGATAATTTTGAATAATTGCCGCTCGCCTACTGATACATACCGTTCGCCGTATATAGTGGTCATGTTTGGACACGAATTGATGTTCCGTTGTCATCCTTAATAATGTTGGTAGTGCGGAAGTGATTTGCAATGGAGAAATGCAGCGTGAGCACAAGAAAAAAAATATTGGACGCAATGTACGATCTTGTGGCAGAAGTCGGTTATGACAAAGCGTCTATCGGAAAGATTTGCGACTTTGTCGGTATATCCAAGCCGTCGGTGTACTACTACTTTCCCTCAAAAGAGGAGATTTTCACTACGCTCTTGGACAGCATGTTTCCGACCATTGACTATCAGCGCGACTACTCGCTAATAGTCGATAGGGACGGGTTCAAGGCCGCGCTTATCGAGCTCGGCAATTCAGTTATAGGTGGCTATCGAAGCGATGAAAAGCGCCGGCGCGTGCTGGCCGAGGTTAGCGTTCAAGCAAATCGAATTCCTGCAGTTCAGGAACGTCAAGCGACGGCGACCAAACGAACCATGGATGCGCTTAAAGACATCCTTCTTCATGGTGTAGAGATTGGCGCGTTTTCCGATAGCGCCGACGTAATGCTCTACGTACAAATTCTTTATACCGTTCTGGAGGGAGCAAGCAATACGGTCGCTCAAGGTGAGGATATTGATGAGAAAGCGGTTTGGGCGGGAATAGTCGAGCTTATGTTCAAATAAACCAGCCAAGCTGAAGCGCATGTTGGCACCCATGGTGCCTGCGGGCAACCTTTAAAACGAAAACAGGGGTCGACTCCAATCTGGCTTGGAGTCGACCCCTGTTGCGTGGCAATCTATGCCGGTGCAATCGGCGCTTATTACTTTTCAGCAGCCTTATTGAGAAAGCCGGAAACGATAGCAAACGCAGCAATCATAAGGTTGCAGGCAATGCAGAAGATAAATACTCCCTGGAATGACCCTGCCATGCCGTAAACCTTCATCATGACCGGCATTCCAAAAGCACCGACGACATAGCCCGCTGAGCAAACGATCGAATAGATCCTTCCAAAATCGCGTGATCCAAAGAGCGAGAGGAGAAGCATCGGCATTGCGGTTCCAACGATGGCGAACATGACATCGTTTACACCAGCTGCAATGATGGAAACGGTCTCATTGCTTCCGCCAATGATCAGAAGCAGGAATGAAAGAATGCTGACACCTGTCCATGCGACCGTTGCTTTAATAGCGCCAAGCTTGTCGCATGTTTTGCCCACGAAGGGATTTAGGAAGATATCGGAGAGTGAAGCTGCCGAGACCATTAAGCTTCCTACGATAGGATTGAAACCGACCTCGCTTGCATAGGTTGGAAACAGCTGGTTCATGCAGCAGGTGAGCTGCGCCACGCAAAGCAAGAGGACACAGAGAATAAAAGACGGCGTTTTCGCGGCATCGCGGAGTGCCATGCCCGAAAGGACATCTTCCTGCTCATCGGCGCTGCAGCTCTCATGGGTTTCGGAGGCGGTCTCTCCGTACGGAAGCATATTGCGATCAGAGGGGTTAAGGCGAATGATAAATGCGCTTGCAGGCAAAATCATAGCTGCAGAAACGGCCGCAAGCACGATGTATCCCGTACGCCAGCCTTGCTGCTCGATGACCAGTGTAATGACAGGACTCAATAACAGCGTGCAGAGAGAATTAACGCCCCAAGCGAGGCCGATGGCGAGACCGGACGATTTGCTGAACCATTGGTCAATGACATCGGACATGCAGACGCCCGTTGTAAACGAAAAGCAGATGCCGATCACTGCGGCGGAGACGGTGAACATCCAGACCTCGGTGTAGAACGCCATTGCGGCGCCGGCGGCAATAAGGACGAGTTCAATGCAAATATGCCATGGTTTGCCGATTACTTTTGGAATGAAGCGACTCAAAAGCGGAAGCCCAAGCGCAAGGCCAAGAAGAATCGCGGTGAAATAGAAAGAAAAAGAAGTGTAGTCAAAGCCCAGATCTTCACATACTGGAGCAACGAATGAGCCGGCAATAATGCTATATGTGCCAGTTGTTCCGGCGGACATTAAGCCGAGCGCAATAACGACGACCCAAGCAAATGCGCCGCTTTCACGGAGACAATCTTTTTTGGCTGGTGTGGTGAGAGTCATGGTTGCTCCATTTCTATCGGCAATACATCCTATATGCCTACCGATAGGTATATAAACCAGAGGACTCTTCGTCAAGCATTAAGCGGGGAGGGGGAGTTCTTAACCTGCCGAACGGTAATTAGACCCCGTTTTCGCAAGGGTCTCAATGTGACAAAGGGACTGTCCCTTTGTCACATTATTCGGAGCGCAGGGCTTCGACGGGGTCCTTCTTGGATGCGCTACGGGCCGGCAGCAGGCCGGCAACAACCGTCAGCAGCACCGAAATTGCAATGAGCACCAGCGCATCCTGCACGGGCAGGCTCATCAGATTGGGCACCTGTTTGGCAGCAAGCGCCCAGGCATTAACCGGAAAGCTCACGGCCATCACAACGACAATGGCAAAGACGCCGGCGATGAGGCCCTCGATAAAGGTCTCGGCATTGAATACGTTGGCCACGTTGCGCTTCGACGCGCCGATCGCACGCAGGATGCCAATCTCCTTTTTGCGTTCCAGCACGCTGATGTAGGTGATGATGCCGATCATGATGGAGCTCACCACCAGGCTGATACTCACGAATGCGATGAGCACCAAGCTGATGGTGTTCACGATGTCGGTCACCGAACCCATGATGATGCCCATGTAGTCGGTATACGAGATTGCCTGCTCATCGTGGCCGGCGGCTTTGACCTGCTTGTTGTACGCATCGATGTGATCGAGTACGCGCTCCTTGGCCTCAAAGTCGCGCGGGAAAATCTTGACCGAGATGGGGTCGGCCTCGTCCGCATAGCCCAGTGTGGTCAGATTGTTATCGTAGGTGAGCTTCGACGCCTTGGCATAGCTCATCATGAGCGAGCTCAGGTCCTCGGCGTCCATGTTGAAGTGAATGGCATGAGCAAAGGCACTCGCATCCACGCGCATGGCGCTCGCCAGGCTAGCAAAACTCGACGACATCCGCGTCGCCATCTGGCCCATGAGCCCTGCTGCGCCTGCTTTAAGCTGGGACGATACCGTTGTCGCTATCTGGTCGCTGATTGTCTTGGTCACCTGGTCCATTGCCTGTTGCAGATACGGAGCCAGCTGCTTTTGCACATAGTCGGTCATCGCCTGCTGCAGGCGCTCGGCCAGGGCATCGCCGCCGAGCGCTTTGAGCTGGGCCAGGATTTGCTGGGCTGCCGCATCATTCTCAAGATACGCCGAGAATGCGGCGGCGAGCTTCGACGCGTCCTTAAGGTCCTCGGGCGTCAGGGCCCTAAACTGATCAGACTGCAAAAAGCCCTCAAACAGTTGGTTGGCAAGCGTTCCCACCTGCTGCATTTGCTCGGGTGTGAGCTCCAGACCGTCAAAGATGCCCGAGAAATCTGGGGTCGGCGCCTTGGCCATGATGTCGCTGAAGTCGATGTCCTTCCCAACGCCCGAAAGGTCAATGTCCAGCCCGGACAGGTCAAGACCCGACAGGTCCATGCCGCCGGCAACACCCGAGAGCGCAGACGCATCGAACGAGAACGCGCTCTTCAGTGCCGCCTCGTCCCCGCTGAACATACTGCTCAGA